>Ga0209341_10000527_pt1 | contig 39497 bp, 51 predicted proteins | sample RifCSP13_2_FD_184020 | JGI IMG/M metagenome (GOLD analysis project Ga0209341, IMG submission 184020) | Soil microbial communities from Rifle, Colorado - Rifle CSP2_sed 13_2 (SPAdes) (version 2) | ecosystem: Environmental > Terrestrial > Deep subsurface > Rock core/Sediment | place: Rifle...
GTTGGGGTAAATTCATCCCCCCAATTTACCCCAACCGCTGGGTCGTTTAGAATGTCACAAGCACTAATCTTAGTCCCAAAATCAGAGGATACGGCTCTCCAAAAATTTTCCGCCGCTATAGCAAACTGTGAAGCTCCCGTACTCACATCCTCCCTAAGATTCCACGTATCCGCCGTCGGGTCTATCCCTACTTGAGTTAATTCAATCATACGCTTACCAGAATCTACAGGGAGAATCCACTGGTCCGAATCAATTGTAGAGAAAGCGTCCTCCTGGAACGCATCGCTTTGAAACGCAGCTTCTACAATCCGTGACCGAACAGGCTTACCAAATTTATCCGTAGATTGAATGGGAGAGGCAGTAAAAACACTCACCAATGTGGGTGTAGCACCCAATTTAATTTTAGCTATCTCACCAACTCCCAACGCGTAAAGATAAAAATTTCCCGCAGAATCTTCTGCTTCGAAGAAATGACGAACTTCGGTAGTCATAGCAGAGGACAATACTGTCACTAAAGGATTAGGCTGGAGCGCCCCCGCTACCGTATTTAAGCACTTTTGGGAGTAGTAGAAACCCTCCTCTGGCGCATTCGGAGTTTCGACAGAATATCCCATTCCAGCCAATCCGTCCCTAAATGCCACTTTTTCCCATAAGCCAAGACCGCGCTCCACAGGACCACTCTTATGAGTGTACACCAATTTACCATCCCGGTCGCGAGCCACAAGATAAACTTTTCCGCTTATCTTAACAGAACCCGGAGCTACTAATTTTTGACCAACCATTTAACCCGCCAAATATTTCCGGAGTCCCCGCATTCGGGTAACAGTTATTCCTTCTGTCCGGTCAATAGCTGCACTCCAAACAGCATCATCCTCCTTCTCAACTGTTTTGAGCGCAGCCAACACCTCCGGAACGTCATCCAGAATAGACCCCTCAAATATGAGCTTTCTCATATATACCCTAGCCCCAGCCAAAACCGCCGTTTCATCAGCTTCGGTAGTATCCAAATCAAGTGTAGGCTTAGCATACTTCTTCCACGCTCTGACGTAAATTCTCTGATAGGGAGGAGGATTCAGTTCCAACTTATAAGGAACAAGAGCGGCGGGGTCAGGGACTATGGCCCACCATGGCCATTCTCGCCACAAACCTTCATTAACACGATAGGTATTGTCAGACGAACCCCCAGAACCCCTATCCCAATAACCAACAGAGAAAACGTCTCCCGGTCTATCAACCCAAGACGGTAGGGGGTGATGCCGACGGTCTTTACTCAAAAGAATTACGTCATCCCAATAAGTTTCTGCTGCAGCCTCCAATCCCTGCAGTTGAATATCTACCGTTCTACAAGTAGACGGAACAGTAAACTCCGACAGCAACTCTACAAACATTCCTGAGGTAGAACTAGGAGTCGGAAGTATATCCGCCGGAACGGTCGCGTTACGTGGAATTAATTTAGCTGTACCTACAGACGCCCTAGCTATAGCAGAAAGAAACATTTGCTCCCCAGGATTTACGGGAACAGCAGTCAGAAGATGAACGTAATCAAGTACCCCTGCATTATCCATAAACAGAGACTGCTTCCCAGCCCACACATTGGGTGTTACCGTAACTTTAGTGCGCACACCCGCCCCACCCAACGGCCACTCCGTAACTCCAGAAGCTTCCATATCCGCGTCAGCTACAAGAGACACCGGCCCGTAAGCTTTGTGCGGTATCTGTCCTATAGCCCATTTAACCGCCTCAAGAAGAATGTCCGGGCGGAGAAGATGCAAACTATAATCTGTTCCAGCTTGAATAGCCGCCGACAAATCCGGAGAGAGCGCTAAAGTACCTGTTGCTGGAGTCAATCCAGCTGCTTTAACCCTACTCCATGAGCCACTAGCTGGACCCGCCCCAACCAATTCATCTATCCGAGCGTATACCCCATCAACTAAATTCACATCCGCATCAGCGAATTTTAACTTGGCAGCGTCAATAAGAGTCGAATTTGGAAAAGCCCCTATCGTGTCTGTAACTGAAAAAACCACAGGGAGACGGGAGGACCCAGCATAAAGCTGATGAGCTAGAGTCCTAACAAGAGAAACTAAAGGAATACTCGCCATCTAATCCCCCATCATTTTCCGAAATTCTTCCATCGTTTGCGGATGGAATCTCTTCATATCCCCCATAGACCCAAACGGAATGTGCCCCGGAACGTGGCCGGGATTGTGGGTTGACTTCCGACGCTTTCCGGTCGGCTTAAACTCGTGCTCCACAGCCTGGAGCAATCTCTTCTGGGCCTCTGCATTCTCTTTACTAGCATGCTTAGCCTTAACTCCGCCCGGAGTGGAAACTCTATACCCACCGTCCGCCTTGCTAATTCGGACTGGCACCGTTCACCTCCCCCCTAGCTCAGGTAATCGAGCTTAACACTGTAGGTAATAGAATCAGCATCGGCATGGTCCATAAACAAAGCCCATTCCAACGGAATAGGAATATTTGCCGCTTCTGTACCCACAAACGCAGCAACAGTAATTCCAGGATACAGCAAATAACTAAACTTACCGGTCGCTGCAATATCGGCTGCTGCCGACCATATCGTATACAAAGCCCCAGCGCCATCTTTTGCTTGTAACCTAGGTCTTACTAAAGGCGTGGCAACTATAGCAGTAACATCCACGGAAACAAGTATACCACGCCAACGGTGATTTCTCTCCTCCGCCGTAACGTCAGCAATCCGGGCCGCACTTGCCAGTAAGATTTTAGACTCGTTCTCAGCCACTGTTTACACTCCAAGCATGTCGTCCCACGTGTCACCGGCAACGACCAACAGGCAAAACCGGACAATTGGATGAACCGTATTTGTGCCAACAATGTAATCCGCAACCACCGTTGTTGCAGTTGCGTATTCACTTCCGTTACCAGCTAGGTCCGCCCCTGCAGCAGTCTTTTTCACCCCAGCCACTCCAGCCCCAACATTGGCTGTGGTCATGAACGCGGTAACGGTACCACCTTTCCCTAGGGATACTGTTCCGGTTCCATTCCCGGCCTGAATCACTCGACAACTAGCACCAATGACTCGCTCTCCCGAAGGCTCTGTCCCAACTCTACCAATAACAGTGGTTACCGTTGCTGTAGGAGCGAAGGGTCCACCTTCTGGGAGCAGTCGCCGCTGAACCAAAGGATATGCCATCGTTCTGTCCTCCTCATATTCTCTGATGGCTCTTGTTTATCTCTTCCACCTCTTCGCGGAGCTTTTGCTCCTCCTCCGCCTTCTTTTGAGCGTAACGGTTCTGCGCAGCCGCCACCTCTAAAACCACCGGCCCTAACTGCTGTAATCTACTTAGAAACTCTCGAACGTCACGCCCTGGTTTCTTCTTTGTGCGAGGGGCTCTCTCAATAGTCTCCGCTTGTTCAATGGTCAAAATTTGAGGCTTTCTCCGAATGAATGTGGCCCCAATAAAATACTGAACCATATCAAGCTCAGTGTAGTCAGGTATAACGTAAGGACCCAAGCAGGCCACAGAAGATTCTTGGGCAATCCACCCATCCTTGGCCATACTTGCCAGCCACTTTTTCCCTACTTTAAGGAATTCCCTATCCACCAGTTCCCTCCTTGTTCCAATGGGAACATGGAAATAGGTAAACATGGGATTCCCGCCCTCTTGGTGCCAAAGTTCCACGTGAGGGTCATGTAAGGTTAGGCTGTGTTCCCTCGTTACCACCTTCGTACCGCTTTCCACAATTCGGGCAATAAAAACTCTTTCCCTCGTCTTTGGACTCCATCCGAGTGCCGTCCCGCCAGCAAGTCATGTAAAACTTTCCATCGGGATGACTCTTACCGGCCATCATAGAAGCCATTCTAAGCTTAGCCTTAAGCCGGAACAGGCTCATCTCCTAACAGTCTCCCAAACTGGTTACCCTCTTCGTGACCTTCTTCTTCGGGCTCCTCTTCGTGACCTTCTTCTTCGGGCTCCTCTTCGTGACCTTCTTCTTCGGGCTCCTCTTCGTGACCTTCTTCTTCGGGCTCCTCTTCGTGACCTTCTTCTTCGGGCTCAGGGGCACGACCCAACATTGTACCCTCCTCCTTATAAACTACCGCACGAGCGTGAAATACAGCCCCACAATTGGTACACCTACACTCCCGATGCATCTCCTCGCCAATCGGGACTTCCGTGTGAATGACATTACCACAACCAGAAGTATCGCAGTCAAATTCTAATCTTGCCATTATACTCCTTTCTACGCCGTATCAGCTACAGTCAACGTAACGTTGTAAGACTTCGCGCAATTGGTGCAAAGAACCACCGTTAAAACACCAGAATCAGACGTAGGAATGACCAACTCTATCACATTCTCACAGGTTGCAGTATCACACGGGAACTCTGCTGTCATTGACCTATCAGCCTCGGCTGGCATATCTCTCCTTTCTACGCGGGAACCGGCTCTTCCTCATCCTCAAGGATAGCCCGCGCTTGATGCGTATCTTGAACTGCCAATTCCGCTTCCTCTGCCTCAAGAGCCGCAATTTGCTGGAGCCTCTCCTGAATCTGCCAGTGTGGCTTCGGAATGCGGTTTTCTATCTGGATTCGATGAGAAAACAGGAAGTACCGGCGAAGAGCCGCCGGGGTGTAGGGACGGGCAATTTCCGCCAACTCTATCCTGCGTCGAATCTGGCGTGCCTCGTCCCTAGCTTCCCGCCTCTCATCATCCAACTTGTTAGTGTCAGAAGCAATGCTTTCTAACTCTTTAGCCTCCCTTTCCAGCTTGGTCCGTTCCGCCTTCCGAATTGGCAAAACCCGATAGGACTCCGCTATCTTAAAGCGAAAAGCCTCTGCACGCTCCCTATAAATCTGACGTTCACTCATTGGAAGGCCAGTATCCGTGGATGCCGCCTCCGACTCCCGCATTAACCGGAGAAGCCTGTCCCGCTCTACCGGAACCCGCCGCCTAAGCTCAGCAAGAGCCTGCTCACAGCGAGTCATAGTGGGGGGCCGAATTATCAAGGGGTCCTCCGGATTCGACATATCCCCCACCACCTCCCCAAGCAAGATGAATCCCCGTCGAATTAACGATTGCCGCTCCGACGCGGTTGCCACGCCGAAGAACCCTAAGGCATCCCCAGGGTCAATTCCACCGGGCTGCAAAAACCACGCACTAAACGCATCTTGGTCAGCCCGAATATTTGGCAGGCCCATATAGGCTACCCCTCCTAACTGTTTAGTCCCATCACGATAGCGATTAGAACGGCAGCATACCGTGATAGAGTTAGCGATTGCTCATATGTCATTTATCGACTATCAATCTCCGCACCGTGGTTGTCCCTCAAGACCTTCTTTCCCCAAATCGCATAGAACGCGACTTCATCCGCCAAAGAGTTCGGGTTACGAAGCATAAACGGCTCCACATCCTGCCGAATAGCGGCAGCGATTGCCGACCTGTGGAACATACTCATCTTCTTCCCAGCTGCCCCCGCCTTGAGGTTATTGGTTACGATAACTGGCATCCCGTAAAGAGAGTTACCAAGCTGACCCCGGACCACAGGCTGGGCGGCACCAACAAAGAGAGAAGATACATACTTCTCAATGCCCAAGAACGTGTTCTTTTCCTTACCGGAAATGAACAAACTTCGGTCGTTCTCTGGAACATCGGCGTTGTCCAAACCCTCATTGGCCTGCCGGACATCACCATCAGTAAGAGGAACATTGTCTGTACCAATCACTGTAGTAAAGGTGTCAAACTCGTCCGTGATGGTCGAATCCATCTTCACGGCAAGGGAATCACGGGCACTCTGCTCCAGGATATTTCCGAGGTCCTGGTTAGCAAGATGGGCCGCGTAAGTACCAAGCTGGAAAGCGGAATACCACCACTGACTAATAAGTAGTTGCACGTTACCGGTAGTCGGGGAAGTGAAGGTGACAGCAACCGGGTCTGCCTCACCACCCTGCCCGTCAATACCGGTTAGAAGCTGTGTGGTCCCCAACCGTGTCAAGTGAGTAGGAACCTGAATAGTATCCCCAAAGTTGGCCGCTCCTGCAAAGCGGTCCGCCCGCGTTACGCGGTTCATTGCCTGCAGGTTCGGCATCGTGTACCGAAGATACTCCTTAACAATAATGGCTGGGACGAACCCCGCCACGTCTGTTCGCTGAACATAGGCCACGCTTATTCCTCCTTTTGGCCTGTTGCCATTTTAGATGCCCTTTGAAGAATACCCCGCCTATCCTCATCGGATAAAGCGTTCCACTCATCTTGGGACATATTTGCTGCTTCGTCGTCCGTTAATCCTCCACCAGCCCCACCGCCTCCACCGGCAATATCCTCCGGTCCACCTCCTGCCTTTCTCCGTTCAAGGCCATGCGCCTTAAGTTGAGCCTCAACCTTCTCCTCAACGAGTTTTTCAAGCTCTTCCCCGGTTTGGGACGTAACCATTTCCTTCTCCTTGTCCGCAACAATTCTCGCGGCCCTCGCTACATAGGCATCAACGGTAATGTAAGTCTGACCTTTTCGGGTCGCTTCAGTCGCCGCATCAGCGTAAACTTGTCGCCAATCATCCTCTGTCAGAGAGGAAAACTCCTCACGGGCTGCTATTCGCTGAATCATCTCTTGGCCCGCTGCTTGTCTTCCCCGCTCCTCCGCCTGTGCTTCCCTGGAAGTCAAGCGGGCGTGGTCCTCCGCCACACGGAGAGCACCTTCAAAGTCACCCTCCGCCTTCAACCTCTCAACTTCCAAAGCAATAGGGTCCACACGACCAGCAGCTATATTCCTCTCCAACTCTTCAATTTTCTGTCGGAGAGGCATAGCTATTCGCTCCGCGTGAGCGTCCCGTTCACTCTGAAACTTACGCTGAATGGATTCATTACCGTATACCTGCTCCAGGAAGGACTCGTCTGAGAGAAGACTTTCCCGAATCTTCACCAAGTCAAGCTCCTGTACTTTCCCACCGCCATTCTCGGAACCCTTGTCCTGTACGTTCGCCTCGGAACTAGGGTCCTGTTCCAGCGGGTCTTGAGCCCCGGAAGCCTTTTTCGCCACTTAATTCCTCCTTCTACCGTCCCGACATCGGAGCCATTGGCTCAAAAGACGATAGCGGCTGCATAGGACCGAATCCCTGGTCCTCTGCAGGCGTTATAGCCCCTATTCGCTCTAGTTCTGCTTGACTGTACATTCTTGGGAAGAACTTTGAGATTACAGCCCTATTAGTAGCCAAGAATTGGTCATACTCCGGATTACGATTCGCCTCCCGGAATTTCGTGCTCTGAGTCGCTTCAAACCATTGTGCCAACCCTGACTCCCCCTGCTGCTTTGCCAAATAATCAGCTACCTCCAGTTCAGAAAGATGTCTTCCAGCCCGTGCTGCCAATATCGGAGCCTGCCGACTAACTTCCGCCGAAAACTCGTCAAGCTGTTTCGACTGCTCCGGCGTAAGTCCGTTCCACTTAGAGGTTGTGCTATCCAATTGCTTCAACAAGTCCCGCGCCTGACGAAACTCCCTATCGATAGCCACAGCAGCCGGATTGGTAAACTTATCCGCCTCTCGTATAGTCTGCGCATCTTGCGGGTCCATTCTGGCGAGGACCGCTTCGCGTGCCGTTTCATACCTATTCCAATCTGTCTCTCCCTCCGCATCAGTAAACTCTGGAGCCTTAGGATTCAGAGAGAAGTATTCATCTGCCAATTTACCCGCCGGGGTATTCGGGTCTATGTCCAACGGCCACACCGACTGAACACCGGCCCGGAAGGAGAGGAAATCAGACCGGACCTTTGACCAATTTCGAGCATTCCCACCGGCCTGAATTTCTTCAGCCAACCGGACTATTCCTTGGTCCTGTTCCGCCTTCTCCACCGCAGTCCGCTTGGCAGCGCTAATTTTAGCCCCCTCAAACCCAGCCGCCTCACCAATCTTCTTAACTTCCTGCGTTAGCGGAGCAAGGGTCGGGTCTGTCTCCATCAACTTCCGGTCGTACGCACTCTCAACATTGAAGTCATACCCTGTCTTTTCCTTAAACTTCCGTAACCGCTCTACGGATGGAGACTCAAAGGAGGAAACCCCAAACCCACCTAGAGAAGTAGAGGCCATTAACCCCCCACGCAATCCATCCTCTTTAACAGCCTGTATAATATCCTGCCATGCAAGGGGAATAAGACGGTCAAACAGTTGAGTACCTACTCCCTTTGGCGTTGCCTTAAGTTCTCCACCAACAACTGTAGTCCCCGCATAAATGTCTGTAAGCACGCTAGCTGCGGGTGACATTCCCATTCTCAGATAATTCCAAACTACATCGTGGGGCTTAATAGGAAAAATACGCCCTGTAGACGATTTCCGACTTTGAGTTGCAGCCATCGCCACAGCCCGAATAATGGGTTGAGTGCCACCCCAAAAGTCAATACGAGTCTTCCCAACCCGAATCTTACCGAAATCGGAGGAACGAGGGTCTACCTCAACACTCGCCATCCCACTATATTTCATTGCAGCCAGAATAGTAATACCGGTAGCGTAAAAGGAAACAACCTGTTTCCACGCCTCTCTTGCCACCGCCGGATTTTGATAGTTAAATAGGTTGGCTATCCATTCCGGGTGCGACGCGCGATAACGAGGCGCGAATTGGAACGCGTTTAGGACCGGAGCAGCTTCCTCCAAAGCGCCAAGCGTTCCCCTCCCCGTCGCCCTGTTTAAAAGATTAGCAAATCCTTTCCCCGTGCTAAGGTCAATAGCTTCACCTGTCGAATTTACCCCCAAAGCCCAATTCTTCAAGATGTCAGACCGAAGTTTATTTCCGGACGTAACAAATCCCCGCTCTGACGCCGCTATTGCTTTCCCAAGACCCGGAATCGACCGAGCCCACCTAGACATAAACGCCTCCTCACGAGCACCGATAGGAGTCGATTCAGCCAATGAAGCGTGGTAAATACCCGCCAGTTTCTTAAAATCTGCATAGGGCATATACTTAACTTTGTTGGGGGCTACCCGAACCAAAATCGGCGTAGCATCCGTCAAAAGTTCTGTATCCACAGCAGCAGCAAATTTAGGATTAAACAGAGCCTTAGCTCCCTGAACCGCACTCTTAGTCCAAGCCTTAGGGTGAGAGGGAGCAAGCTTAATCCCCTGCCTGCCAGGGAAACTGTGGTCCAAGACCGTCAATGCTGTCTTGAGGAGAGCAGCAGCGTCCAGAGTATTCTCCCAAGCCTTACTTCCCAAAGGACGCTTACCGAGAATAGCCTTGGCCAAGTCTGGACCGTACACCTGCTCAAGTAATCCAATATCACTTCTAGTCGGAAGCTTTCCAAGCATAAGTGATTCGAAAGCATCACCAGCCCGCATGTTCTCAAAGCTTATCTGCCCTAGCTCCACGCTTGGGTGCGGAAATTCATGCCACAGCGCCCTATCAAGAAGCTGGTTATACTCATCGTCCGTAAAGGCCGGTCTTACCGCTTCAAACTGCGCCACAGGCTGCTCGCCTGCCAGTTGACCCTTCGCAGCCCGTAACCGCTGTGTTGCTGTACCTTCCCCTCTGATAACCTCACCCGCACGCCCAATACGCTTTCCAAGCTCCTCATGCCGGAGAATCTCTTGCTCATGAAGAGGCTTCTTAGCCGAACGGACGAGATTAATTAGGCGATTGAGCGGCTCATCCCCACCTACACCGGCAGGCGGAGGCTCCGGAGGTGGGGGACCTCCCTGAATCGCCCGCGCCTTTCCTGCAAACCTATCAGGAAAGCCCCCCGCCTCTGGAGCTTCGGGAATGTCACCAATATCAGTCGGACGCTTGGGTATCCAATCCTCAGTCTCTGGGCCGGGGAAAGTTCCCGTACCACCAGGGCCACCCTCAACCTGCTGGAAGAACGGTTCAAGTTTTTGAGCTATATCAGGAGCTTCGGCCCGAATGCGAGCAATGGTTGCTGGGTCATCAATAGCCTGTGGGTCAATACCCAGCTTCTGTAGCCGCATCTTATCAGCGAATCCAATCTGATCTTGAACAGCGTTCGCAGCAACGCGAAGAGCATCACTGCCCAACGGTCCCCCACCCATTCCAGGTTGAACCCGTGTTCGACTAACCGATTCACGAGTCATTCTGCCAACAACAGGTCCGACCCGCTCAGCCACAGCCGTACCACCAATGCCACCAGCCAAACCGCCGGCAAGTTCACCAACCGCCGGAGGTAACCCTACCTCCATAGCCCCCTTACCGCCAAGGAAGGCACCGGCAGAACCCCCAACCAGCATCCCCACCTTAGCTAGCGGACCCATCGGTCCAATTCCGCCGGTAGCGAGAGTCGCTGCAATTTCAGCAGGGGTCCGGAATCCTGGAACCTTTCCCAACGCCCCCGGCATCGGAGCTTCCCCAGCAGGAGAACCAATATCAACACCCCCAACCATTGTGGGGTTTGCCTCCTCTGGACTTCCCACCACGCGGGCACCCTCCGAACCATACCTAAGATTGTACCCCATATCAAAGGCTTGCTTGGTTTCCTCTGGAGTCAACAGCGCTCCTGACCGTATTTTCATTTCAAGATTCTGCGGACCGAACTGGAGCTTGAGCGGGTCCGTAAACATTCCAGAGGGGGAGGGACCGGACTCGAATTTGACCGGCATTTGCGGAGAGACGTAATCCCGCATACTAGCTTGGTCCGCTTCACGGAAGAGGCGCATCGCCTCAGCCCGCTTATTCTCCACAGCGGTAAGATTCCTCCGGTCACGAGCCCGCTCCCAACTAAGAATGCCCAAGTTACGCTACCCTTGATAGTCCACTGTAAGACGCCACGGGAGTCGCCGCACGAGCACGCGCCAACGCCTCTTCCACAGGGATTCCTGCCGCGCTAAGATAGGAGAGAATTAGCTGTCGTCTTGGGTCTGTAGGGCGCATCCCAAGCAATCTTCGGGCTATATTCTCCGGGGGGGCAACCGTAGTCTCAATCCCCGGAACCTTAAGCGGAAGAGTTAATCCGCCAAAAGCCGGGGCGCGACCACCCTGCAAGGCTCTATCTAAAGCCAACCGAATTGTACGGAAAGCTTCCTCCCTCTGCGGAATCATGTTAACCCCCGTCATGATGGTCCCGCCCTCAGCCATATTGGCGCTAATAGGAATTACTTCCAACCGCCCCTTGTCGGCAATAATGATTTCCTCTCCCGCCTCCCCAACCCGAATCGCCATAGGGGATTCCCCCAACTTTAAATCTGCGCCCCCAGCAGCACCCGGAATTACATTACTGATTCCAAACTGTTGATTAAACCCCGGACGAGTTATCTCAAGAGGAGTCCTTCCCGCCTCTTCTGGAATTCCAGTAATAAATAGAGATTGCCTAATAACATCGCTACCAAGTTCGTTAACGGCAATTCTCCGCGCCTCTACATCTTGACCTCTCCGCGAAACTGCTGCCTCAATATTGGCAACTTGGAGACGGGTCTTAGCGTCAAGCTGAGCAATGGCCATATCATTCCGGAGGCGCTTGTTAAGCATATCAATTTCAGCGGCCAAACGCTGCTTTTCCATCCCAATCGTGATAGCAAATTGCCTCTTCTTTTCTGCCAATTCTGCAGCTGTGCTCTGAATTCGAAAATTAAGATCCCGGTCGTACTGGTCAAGCTGCCTCGCCTGATTTGCAATTTGACCAGAATAGTAAGAAGCAGGGGGACCAGAAGGTGCTGCAGTTTGAGTAGGAGTACGTTCAATACCCCATACTTTCCCTTGGTCATCTATAAACGCTACAAATCCACTCCCAATGTTAACAGCCCTTAGACCACTGACTGGAATATCATCAACCCCCGTAGTGGGAAATCCCCCTCCAGGATTCAATGTATTGGGAGGATTAGGGTCACCGTACCAAGTTCCCATTACTTTCTTCCTTCCCACGATGTAACCGCTCCAGCCTCTTCAACTCGTCAAGCGCAGACTTTGGAATAAGCACCCTACCGTCCACTGTCAATTCCGGAAGTCCTAACCTATCCCGCTCCGACTTAATGAACTCTTTCACACTCTCCGGATTGCTTCGCATCCCTTCTCGATAATTCGTCATCTCCTCTTCATGGGAAAGCTTGCGGCCCCGGTAAGGACGTTGACCAACCCGCTCCCTGAGCACCCTTCGATTCTCGACCACCCTCTCGGCACCCATTTTAACAAATTCCTCTACGTCTTGACTTAATTCGGGAATCTTGCGGGCCATTATTGATTCCTCGTCGAACGCGGAGCCCGCCTAGGTCGAGGTTGCCTTCCCTGCCTCCGCCCCGTAGTTGCTATTGCCTGCTCTTGCGGCGTTGCTGGTGGAATTTGTGTTGGATTAAACCCCGGCATATTGATTGGAATAGTCGGCGTTGCTCCATTCCCCGCACCGCCCATCAACTCCTGCAAGGCTTGAGCAGCCCCCGGACCCACATCTTCCCCACCAATTACGGCGGCGACATCGCTTTCACTCGCCGCCTCCTCCTCCTGCTCCAAGAGGTCCGCCTGCTTCAAAATGTCTTGGAGCGTCTGTTGGTAAAGCGGGGAATTGGGGTCAAACTGAGCATCCTCAAGAACGCGCTCACGCATCAATTCCACAGGCTGCTCATACCCCAATACATCTTCAAAGTAAACTCGCTTCGGAACGCCAAGCCTCTCCAACCCTTCCGCCGCGTCCACATTAGCGTTAAAATCAGTAATTGTTTTAGGCTCAATCTTCACTCTAATCCGGTTAATATACGCCTCAGCCTCCGCCGGAGTTATCGACCACTCCTTATCCTCATCGTCAATCGCGTAAACCCTCTCACCAATCGACATAATCACTCGCATAATGGCCTGACCTAATTCGACACGACCCGATGCCAAGTGACCAGCAATAGTTTTAAATCGCTTCTCCGCCTGCCGAAGCCGAATGTTCGTCCCCCAAGACGCCTCCTCATTAGCTCCCTGTGCACCCATAAGAACACTCGGAAGAAGATGAAGCTCCAGCATCCTTTCCAACTTAGCCTCAAGAAGTTGAGCCTCTTGGGAAACCGATTGCGTATCCACGGCTCCAAACTGCTTGAGGCCATGTAGGATTGTCAACTGCCCCGGTGTAAACTCAATAGTCCTTCCCTTGCTTCCCTCCACCACGTTTTCGTCAGCCAGCCCGTAGTAGCTCTTGTAATAGTTAATTCGAACATTCGTGGCTTGACGGCTGGCGAGCCGGTCCTCATGGAGAACCGCTTCCTTAGCGTCATGGTAAACTGCTTTCCACCTTCGCTCCGGGTGCGGGTCGCCCGTAACGATTCCCTCGAACATCACCACAGGGAGACACCCCTGCTCATGTTTCCACTCGCGGACGATTCCCTCATACCTTTGGTCGATAATCGCATAGACAATCCGCACGGGGTCAAAGTATTCAATACACTTGAGCGTGTCAGTCAACAAGAGCGGCGGAACCCCGGCCTCCAATCCGCCCTCACCGCCCAATGCCGCCCTAATGCTTAGCAAGGATTCCGGCCTTCTACCCTGACCTTCCACACCAAACCGGTCAAGTATTTCCGATACTTGCATCTCGTGAACCCGAATAAACCTAACCATCCGGTTTCCTGCCAAAAGCGGAAGGGCTTGAATCCCATCTACACTAGGAGCGATAGGAACATGCCGAATAATTATCGGTAGCGGGGCTTGTGCTTTATATTTTTCGGTTTCTTTGTTGTAAGCCGTATCACTTTTATTGGGATTCGGCTCTGGGTATTTATCCCAATAATGGTCAGCCCTAACCACCGTTTCGAAACTCCGTCCAAATCGGAAAACATCTTGCTTCGTTAAGTCGTAAGTGTCCTCCCGACCCTCCCTTTCCGCCTGCTTCACAATAGCGTTTATAACCCTTTCAACTCTCTCTGCCTCTCTCTGCGCGTTTACGCCGGTTCCCCGCGCAATCACTGAATAGACCGGGTATTGGTCAAACAGACCCTCAATAAGGTTTATTGCGCTTGGAACCCGCCCCAACCTCAAAACTTCCGGCTCCACACCCAACACTGGCGACTCTACCACTTCCACCTTATGTTCGTTGAAGAAAAGGTCATCCAATTCCTTATCAAGCGCGGCCCTACGCCTGTGGGATTCCTTTAGCTGGTCATACAGCTTCCGGAGTCCGACCATACTCATTGTTGGGGGCGCAGTTATATCAAGCAAGCCGAGAACCCCAAGTTCTACGACCCCTCGGATAGTATTGGGGGTCCACCATTAAAGACATTTTATGCGTCTTAAACTGCTTCTCTTCCCGACTCGACTCGTACATAAAAGAGTTACCAAATTCCCTCTCAGCCCCACAATTCTTACATATTGCTGGAGCCACAGGGCCATTGGGACTTTCTATTATCCAGTGGTGTTGGCAAGCCATTTATTCTCCGTCCTTTTCATGGGAACCTTGGTCACTCCTGCCGTCCCGCCACTCTTATGCCTTTGTGTGATGATTATTGTCGTCTCAACGTAGTCATCATGTTGCCCCTGTGGGTACATTTTGTGTTCGTGCCGCCACTCGTCAAGCCAAACTCCCCCGTCCTCCGGCACCAGCATCCTCCCACTTTCAAACTCTGGCGCGGCCATTTTCGCCAGCGCCTTTTTAATCTCTTCCCCACCTCCAGGCATTTTTACAGCCACAGCATCAATACCCGCCGCTCTCAAGTGTTGCGCTGCAATTAGGTCAATCGCAACCCTCTGCCTTACTAATACCCGGACCGGCAACATCGGAAATTGCCTCTGAATTTTCCGCCGGAACATTGCTATCATTTTATAGGCTTCCGGCGTCTCCCACTTTCCCCTCATCCCCTCCACGAGGTATTTCCAAGGTTTCGGCCTCCCGTCGTAGGCCCAAGCTGCAACTGCTGTATAGTCGCTTCTTTTCCCCTCCGTATATGCGGTATCCAGCGCGATGTCCACTCCTTCAATGCCTGCCGGTAGCCGCTTGTAAGTCTTTTCCCACTTGAAGATGTGTCCCTCTTCCGGCGCTGGCAGTCCTTGATATTGGCAGGCGAAAGTGCTCGCTCCTACTTCTACTTTCTTCTGCTGTAGCCTTGCTACCGGCCACTCCTCCTCCCAATAGCTCCTCTCCTCCCCTGTCCTTTCGTCGATTTCAATTGCTCTCGTGTGAACCACATGCCATTCCGTCGCGGGCTTCCCGTTAATACCACAAGTCTCATTGCATTCATTGTCCTCGTGGTAGCCCTGCGCCATCAAATAACCCGGAATGTCATCCTCCGCCCACCGAAACCCTGTCACGACCATTCTCGCGTCCGGCCTCAACCTTGGCAGCACAACCCGCTCAATCCGGTTCCACGCACGCTCGCGCATGGTCTTACTAAGCACATCTTCCGGGTCGTGTGGGTCGTCCAGTACCAATTCGTTAAAGTGATAGGCCAGGACCGCTCCGAACAATCCTGCTGCCCTTACCGTCGGGTCGGGGTCTCCCCTGTTTGGCCTTTGGAGATACCACTCCTTCTCCCCCCAACCCTTCCTCTTATCCTTTATCGCTCCCGGATACACCAACCGAAATTCTGGAGTTTGTGTTAAGTCTCTCGCCGCGACGCTCCTCGATTGCGCCACTTCATCATTGTACGTTAGATAAGCCAAGTGGGTCGTTGGGTCCTTCCCCACCTTCCTTGCCACGTACGTTACTCCGACCCACGTAGTTTTTGCCCCGGAGGGGGGCGCAATTATAATAATCTTCTTTATTCTTTCGTCGTCAAGCGCCACGCACCATCGCTTGTGATGCTTTTCACAGGGCCACCCTGCTACCAATTCCCCAAAATCTGCTGTCGTCTCTCTTGCAACCAAAACCCGCCCGTAGACCTCTGCCGCTTGGTCTACGAGTGCCTGTTTCTCAGCCGTCTGAGTGACCACTCACCACAAGCTCCCCTTCGACTATTTGCGGGAGCTTCCTTCCTCTTTCGGCCAGTTCTTTTAACTGCTCTTCGCTCATGTTCGCGATGGCACTTGCGACTTCATTTTTATCCAAAAGCAGGTTATTTGATATCGCCCCCGTCGCAAACAGATTCGCCCCCTCGAACTTATCCCGATATTTTGCGGGAGCCCTAGCCTTTAGCATAAATATTAACAGAAGATCACTAAATTTCCTAATCGTCCCAACCATCTGCCCGCCCTGGTAAACCGACTCCTCCACACCCGTTACGGCACGCCGGTACAATTCGTTCTCAATCCATTCAATCGCTTCCTGCTCTGCGTCATCAAATGCAGCCCGAAATCCGAGCGCATTCCTTTCATACCAGCGGTAAGGCGTACGGCGGTCGACCTTCGCCTGCTGGCAGGCCACTGTCAAGTTGCCATGTTGACGGAAATAAAACAAGAAACTCTGCTGTGCCTTCCGAGTTCGTGCTTCCACAATAGGCTTAGGACCCCTAGCCATCTCACTAGCCTTTTGTGGCGATAGCTCTATCATGGGTCTAGTAAAAACCACACGGAGGGGTGCTGTCAACGTAGAGTCTAACAAGGGCGCAGCTACCCTCTAACACCCCCCTCCCGTAGGGAGGTTGGGGGGTGTCAGAGAGGTCTGCCCTCCGGTCGCCCCGGCCAATTTGATAAGCATAGTGCTCTAACGCCTCTCTAACAATCTCTAAGAGTAGCGTCTAACAATCTTCTAACGCCTGTCTAACACTACCGAACGGGCGTTCTGCCGTGTAGGTAAATACATCCGTCTTACAATCTTCTAACAACCCTCTTTCTAACGCCTCTCTAACACTCTACAAGAGTAGCTCTTACAATGCTCTAACGCCTCTCTAACGCCTCTCTAACAATAGGCCGTCTAACGCCTCTCTAACACCCTGGTTTGCCCGGAGTTACAGATTGAAACAGGTGTTCTAATATATTATCTTTTTGTAACCGCGCGGACCGGAGAATCGCGCTGATAGGGGGGTGGGGTGCGAACTGGCGGGACCGATGCGTGAACCCGTGCGGGTATACCTGAGCGTGTGAACGTGCGTACGTAAACGCGTAAACACCCACGAACGTACGCACGTAAACCCGCGAGGGGGGCTCTCGGTCCATCTCTGGAGGGGGCGCGTTTTGGTTTGGGGCGAGTCGAGGCTGGGACGGGACGCGGACGCGTTCGTGCCACATACGCGCATATATAAACGCGGCCCAACGCGCGAATCGCGAGCGCGACGGGCCGACCGAGCCCCCAAGGGATTGACAGCCGCGCCTCGGCGTGTTTTACTGTCTGTGGACGGACCGAACAGACAGGAGGACGAGATGCTCAAGCTCACCCACACGCAGCTTCGCCGGTTGCTTCGCTGGTCCGGCTGCACGCAACCGCGAGAGCACGCCCGCGCAGCCTTCGCCTGTGGTGCTTGTGCCCCCTGTGGCGTGACCCACCGACCCACCCGCGAGGACGAGCACGCGGCCAACGCTCACTGGTTTATCCGCGCCCTGTCTAAGCGCAAGCTGGCTACCGCTCGTTGGACGCCATCAGGCAAGCGCAATGGACGTACCCACGCAAGCGACCAAGCGTGCACGTTCGCGCAGCCTACACACGAATTCGCCTACGCGAGCACACAAGCCATCCTGCCAGAGCCCCTCGTTGGGGCAACAGCCGCAGCCTGAAAAGGCCGAAACCAAGCGTGAACGGACGCGCTTGGTCGCGTGCGGTAAGCTCGCACGCCTGATGAGGCAGCTTCCTCAGGACGAAAGGAGGCCAGAGATGGCCACGAAGACAGGAACGGGCGCAGTAGCGAGCGTCCAGGAGAAGGAACGCGTGCCCGCGAGCGCGCCCGCATGGAAGCTTGGGACCCCCAAGCCGGACCGAACAGGCACGAAGCCATGTGCTTGTGGTCCCGACTGCACGGCGGAGACGCGCCGGAAATTTGCGCAAGGGCATGATGCGAAGGTGTTCAAGTTCCTTCGCGAGATGCGAACGAAGAACGGCAAAGGCACAGCTGAAGACAAGGCACGGCTGGTCCACTTGGAGAAGGCTGGCGTCCTCGACAAGATGCTGGCAAACCTGCACTAAGGAGGGTGAAGATGAGCGTAGACATCTACGCCCGCAACAAGAAGGGGTTTGGTGCTTACGCGCCCAACCTTCCCACAATCACCGAAGAGGACCGCTCCTACTTTGGCTGCAACCACTCTTGCTACCGGTGGCTGGTGAGAGAATCAGGGCTCGAATGGGACGGGATGAACAACGGAGACTACGTGACTGCGGGGGACGCTAGGGAAGCGGCACGCTTTGCGTGGTATGCTTCGTTTTACGCGGAAGACGACTGGCACCGGCTCTGCCTGCAAGCGTTTGCCGCCTTCCTCTTCCAGTCGAGCGGGTTTTGGGTTTGGTAACGAAGAGTGAATGGCACGAGAAGGAGACATAAAGCCATGAAGCTGTTCAAGACGCTAACAGAAGCAGAGAAGCTACAATACCGTGAGTGGGCGCGAGCGAACTATAAGCCGTTCGAGCTTATACATGGCGTTTGGCACAAGACGAGTGCGTCCGCATGAACGCGGAAGCGGGAGAATATGTGCCATGATAACCAAACAACAAGCCATCGAAGCCCGCGAGTTTCACTACGGTGAATGTATAGTCGCCATCGGTCCGAGAGGAGGCGAATATGTCACGCGTGAAGTGTGGCGCAGGAACGGCCAAACGAAGACCTGGAAAACCCACCCGGACGAGACCTGGAAAACCCACCCGGACGAGTGGCAGGTACCAGTGAAGTACGGTCTCTATCGCTACCGAATTGACGAAATAGAGGCCGACCGCTGGCACACGGCGGAAGACTGCAACCCAACGGAGGTAAAGTATGAACGCCCGTGAGGCTTGGCTGGTCGTACTCATGCTGACTTTCTTCCTGCTGCTGGCTTTGGCCGTAGCAGGGGCGGTTAGCGAATGGCTGGCGCCGGAGGTGCAACGAACAATCGGTGAAGCTTGGACGCAGTAAAAAAACAGGAGGCACGGTCGTGAAGCACGAATTCGTTATCAGCGAAGGGACGAACCACCGGACCACAGCCAGCAGAACAGAGACGAATGGACGGCTATCGCCCTTCATTGAGTTTACGTTGGAGCGGTGGAATCCAGAGAACACATGGCGAAATAGCCACACTATTGAAGTATCCCCAAGCCAGCTAGTCGAAATTTACCGCAGGCTGGTCGGACGGTTCGCCAGAGAGGAGGAGATAAATGTGTAGCATTCCAGACAGCCAGATAGACAAAATAGTCGCGGAGGCGTTGGGGGTCCCACCACATCTACAAAACACGAGTGGAGATTACCTCAGCCTGCGCGAAGCGCTTCGGCTGGCAGGTTGTGAGTTAACGGACGCAGACATTCGATACGCAGCGGAGAGGGGAATCCGTGACTACGTAGGTAGGGACGCGAGTTTTGTTCGTAGACGGTTAAAGGAGGCGCTACCGGAGTATAGTTGACAGCAAATCCTCTGCGGGTCTTTAATGGGCTATATGGACAGCCCGATAGGAAAGGGGTAACAGACGTGCTGCAAAAACTCATCGTTTGCATTGAGTTTGAGGACGACATAAGCAAAGCGGCGTTACGTGAACGAATCAACGAGGCGATACCAGAACCTACACGCCTAAACATTCAGGGCATTGGTTGGCGCTTCTTCGATTCTCTAGAGGAAGCGCTACAGAAAGAAAGGTAAAGAAAAATGCTTTGCCTTGACCATCAAGAGGGACGCGTGCCAATGTTCCTTCGGTACACTTACTGCGAAGAGTGCGCGGTAGTTTATGGGTACAACAAGCGAAAGGCGGCGGGTGCCAAATCCGCTGAGACGAAGCGCAAGACCGCACGTAACCAGAAGACCGGTGCCCCCCTGTGGCCCGAACTGATATGGTCTGCGGTCGAGAAAGCGCACGACATCGAACGGATTCGGGAGCAAATGACAGGAGTAAAGACGCTACCATGGCCAAGCCACTAACTCTACTAGCTGTGGTCCGGCTCTTGCGCCAAAGCGCGAAAGAAAGTGCGCGAATTGGACAACAGGTAGTCCGGGCGCGAATCGTGCGCGAAATTGCCCAACGAGAAGAGAGGAGAGCAAATGGCTAAGAAATATCGAATTGTTGAGCATAAAGACCCGATTTCAGTCTGCCTAAGCGACGGAGTGAACGACATCCGTGAACTCTACGATGAAATGCTTAGCTGGCAGGAGCAAATGGACAGCGCGGATATGAGGCATCTTCCCAAGTACGACGAGGTGACTGCAGCTGTGGAAGTCCTCGAACGGGTCGAGGAACTAGATAGCGCAATCGGTGAAATTGAAAACCTCATCGACGCGGGGACCATTGGGAATGAGGACGTAACCTATCACGCGGCGGTCCCCTACGGGAAGCGAGCGCAACCCAGATGGATGCGGCATTCCACAGCTATTAACCAATTACAGGCTGTAGTTGATTTTCTGCGAGATAGCGATAAAGGAAACAGCGAGGACGGTGTACTGGACGCAGTTGATGAGCTAGCCAGCCAAATTGGCGAATTCGAGAGCGTTGACTTTCCGGGGATGTATTAATGGACGACATCCTTGAGGATATTCTAGACGAACTGGCTAAGGCTAGGAGTGCCAATCCCGACTTTCCGGGTGTTCACGGTGGATGGGCAGTCATATTTGAGGAGGTGGATGAATTGTGGGATGAGGTGCGGACAAAAGCTCACAGCCGGTCCAAGGAACGGATGCGGAATGAATGCGTCCAAATAGCGGCTATGGCAATCCGGTTTATTGAAGACTGTTGCGATGGATGACGAACACCTGGAGGTCAAAGCCATGCGTGAGGAGGGGTGCGCGGCTATTGGGATGCTGGAGAACGTATTCAATGGCCTGACTTCACCAGACGCAATAGAGAACGGTGTGGGCAAGGAGTTGACTAAAGAGATAGCATCGGCTGTGGCAAATACCCTTGTTGCTGCCGAACGCTGTGGTCATGAGGCTGAGGTCGCACGGCTCACCAAGGAGCGGGACTTATTTGAGCGCCATCGGGCAGAACTTCAAGACATGGTGCAGAAGCAGACAGCACACTACTATCGGCTCACGGAGGAACGGGAGAAATGGGATATCGATGTGACGATGGATGGGGATGACGTGATAGTAACCGTCAACGGAGAGGAGCGATTTCGAGCATCGCCTGAGTGGCTGGAGACAAACGCACTCTACAACGCATACCGTCGGCTCACGGAGGAGCGAGACGACGCCCGGCTGGAGGTCGCAGAGCAAAAGCGCAAGCTGATACGGCAGGTGGAGGACGCAGACAGAGCTATCGCACGGCTCACGGAGGAGCGGGACGCGACTGCAATATAGGCAGTTGAAATCGACATCTCATTCCCGACTTACCCCGAAAGGAGCATGAATGATGAGTAATCGAACGGCATACACTGGAGTGAATCGATAAGATGGCGAAGCCACTTCGCTTGTTTGGTGGGGTGCGGAGTGGCATTGGTAGTCGGAGTAGCGGGAGGTAACGATGGACCCACAGATGCTAACCTGGTTGCGGTGGACGCTAGTGTGGATAGCCTTCTTAATCGGGCTGCATTAGATGTTGCACCGATTCCACCGCCGCCCACGGAAACACCCCCGGTGCCCGTCGTGCCGCTTGCAGTTGAGACTTCAGTCGTTGAGAACGTACAACCTGACATACCCCCGGATACCCAAGCCGTACCAGAGACGAGTTCGATAGATGTCGCGCTCACGTTCTTCGTTTGTGTCGGTGCCCCGGCTGGATTCGATGACGGCTACTGCGGGCGAATGGCTAACGGTGAGACCGTGCATGATGGAGCAGCAGCTTGCGGATATCGTTTCCAGATTGGTGACCGTTTCCGAATTGTGGGGGATTCCAATGCTCGTGTTTACACATGTGAGGACCGAGGACTCGGAGCCAGTTTGTGGATTGATGTCTGGTTTTATGATTATGCCTCTGGTCGAGCGTGGCGCAACACGTTCCCGAAGTACGTGACTGTGGAGATGGTGCCGTGAACCAGTGAAGTGATAGAGAAATGAATGTCCAGGTTAAACCCAAGGAGGGAAAGAATGCCACAGCCTGCATACATGCTCCGGTTAGTCCTCCAACGAATCGGTGGAAACAACGATGAGCTAATGAGCGATTGGCCGTTAATTTTCCATCTCGACGAGGACGAAGCGAACATAATAACTCAGTGCCAGATAACACGGGCGGTCACTACCCGCCTGTGGCTTAAGCAGATAGCCGGTGCTAAAGAGCACCGCTTTGTGATGCAGGCCGGAGATGGGCGGGTGGATGCTTTGAAGGAAGCACAGGCAGAAGCTCTAGACCTCTGCCAGTACCTTGAGAAAGCAATAATGGAAATGCCGGAAAAATGGCCGGAACAGCAAGACAAGTAACCCGTTCACGAGAAGCGGAGCGGAGACTAGCTAAGATTGTGGGTGGAAAGCGTAACCCGTCCACAGGGATAAAGGATGTGCCCGATGTCGAAACGGAAATTTATGCGCACGAATTAAAATCTCTACAATCTTTACCCCAATGGATAGTGAAAGCGTGGGAACAGGCAGAACGCTGTGCAGTTAACGTGAGTAAAATCCCCTGGCTAGTATTGGAAGAAAGGCGTCCAGGGGGCAAGAATGTTCGATTTTTTATACAAGCTGAGGAGTGGTCGATACAAAGAACTTGCCTAGAATGTAATCAAGTGCTTCCCTTACGATACTTTTTTCGTAATTCTCACTTAACGCAACAAAGAAAACGAAAAAGTACCTGTCGAGAGTGCATAGCTGACCGCGCTAAGAAGCGTGCAGAATCTCTTCGTGAGAGACTCCGTACCTTTAAAGAAATGAAGGGGTGTGCAGATTGTGGCCTCCATGATGTCAGAATCTTAGATTTTGACCACCTTCCCGGATTTGAGGGGGGAATCTCCCCAATGAAATATGCCGCATTAGGTCGTTTGTCTGCATGCTTAGAAGAAATTGAAAAATGTGAAGTGGTTTGTGCGAATTGCCATAGAATCCGGACAGTAGAGCGGAATGGCTAACTGGATAGGGAACGACTTCCGCAATTTCTCTTGGAAGCCTTCCCCGGACGGCCCAGACAGGATGGGCATCTTTATTGAAAAACAGCATGCCTGTCCTTGTCAATACCTACAAACTAAACCTTGGCGATTAGTGATAGTTGACACTACGTGGGGGGCTGTGATTTAATGGTAGGGTGGAGAGCCGCCAGAATTAGTGGGGCCTCGCCATAAAAAGGACGGACAGGAATGAAATTCATCGTTCGGCAGGACACGCCACAAGGACAACTATACGTGATTGAAATCTCAAAAGCTGGAGCGCTCGTGCTCGGTGAGCGGAGAGAGGCGGTCAAGTTCCCTACCCAAGAAGATGCCCTTTCCGCTATCGAGCGTGCAACGAGTAGCCAAACCGGATGTGAGGTGGTAGAGGTCCAGGAGTACCATCCGATGCACGCAAACTCGCCGCTCGGTCACATCTTGCTTGCTATGGAGGGCGGCGCTACCAGTATAAAGGAAATCCGAGAGGCGGTGCCTCCTCTGGTAGCCCAAAACCTAACAGATGAGGACATTATTGAGCTAGTGAACCGGATACCGACTCTCCTCATTGAGTGGCCTGCTAGTGTGGATTACTTCCTCCTAGGGGAACATATCCGAATAGACCACAAAGGCGGACCCAAGCATAGTCATCTGGACTCGGAAGATAGAAACTGGTTTGAGGTAAGCAAACAACCACCATTTCAACATGACCATAACAAGGAACTATTCGAAATTGGAAGGGAGGTGAGATATATGGCACAGACCAAGGAGAAGACAAAGGCTGGTGGAAAGGCCAAGGGTAACGGTCGCGTCAAGGCTGAGAAGGTTCTCCGGGATTGCCACTGTGGTTGTGGCGGTCAGACTTTCGCCAATTTCGTTGTCGGTCACGACGCCCGCGCATACGGCCTACTCCGCAAGGAAGCCAAAGGCGAGGACGTTAAGCTTCCGAAGATTCTGACGGAGAATAAAGAGCTTCTGGCTTCGATGCGTGGCAAGGTGCACTAGCCGGTTAAGGCGGCGGGACCTGTCTGGAGCGACTGAAAAGCCGCACCCCCTCCCAGCAGGTCCCGCCGTTCCGGACTCTTAAGGACGGCCAAAATGCAATACTTGAGAACGACAGAGAGGCGGACTTTCAAGCGCTGCCGAAAAAAGTGGGACTACGAGTTTGTTCAGGGACTCCTCCCAAAGCAGCGCTCCCCTAAACTCTTCGTAGGCGAGGCGGTCCACATTGGCCTGGAGGCATTTTACTCTAGGGTTAGCGCCACGGACGCCATGGAAGACTTCTTCCAAGCCCACATAACCGCCGTTAACTACGACCGCTTAGACGAAGAGCAACGGACCAGCCTAAACGCTGATATGGACCTTGCCCGTGGCATCGTGCAACATTACTGCCGCTGGGCTAAAGATAACGACGATTTCGATGTGCATGGGGCAGAGCTTTACGCGGAAGTCCCTGTAAATAAGAGCCTAACTGTTACTCTCCGCTTAGACGGCGTGATTGAGGACGCCAACGGTATTTGGCTATTAGAGCATAAGACCACAAGTGGGATAGACACCGAAGCCGGATGGCTAGAATTAGATGACCAAGCGAGCACTTACTGCTGGGCATATGACCAGTTAATTGCAGGAAACGGGAAAATCCGTATCGGCGGTAAGATGGTCAACCCCGACGGATATTGGCTTCCAAATAAACCTGCTGCCGGTATGCTCTACAACTTCCTACTAAAGCAGGTGCCACATCCGCCGATTAGAAATAAAGATGGCTCTTTATCTGTGGCCTCCAGTAACCTGACCTGCACACCGGAGGATTACGAAGCTGCACTAAAGGAAGGTCCGGGCGTCTACGACGCTAAATATGAAAACTTTCTTGAGCGGCTCCGGGCCAAGAAATGGTTCCATAGGCTAAAGGTATACCGCTCCGCTGTAGAAATGGAAAAGTATGGAGCGCAGATTAAAGTCGAGCATAATGAAATGGAGTTAGTGCGCCTGCATCCAGAGCTTCGCTATCGCAACCCGACCAAGGACTGCCTGTGGGATTGCCCATTCAACACGATTTGTAAGGGAGAGCTTGATGGCTTGGATATGGACTTCACAAAGGATGAACTGTTTGTAAAGGAGGAACAACTTGACCTCTTTGCAGATTGAGACGGACCAAATAGACCTTCTGGAATCAGACGATAGTGGTAGAAATTGTGGTTCCTGTGCTGTAACTCACTGTCCACCCACTATCGCGAAATGGCGTCATAGTGCTCTTTATGTTGGATATGGAAGGTATGACGGTAGGCCAGGAGTTCGCTACGTTTGCGACAAACATATACCCCAGATATTTGAGGAGGTGACCCAGATTGCACAGTAAGATTCACATATCCGGTGACGTGATGCCCCCACTTAATGCGTTGATTTACGGCCCTAACGGTGCCGGAAAGACGCATCTAGCGGGAACCAGCGGGTTTCTTATGATTAACGTTGAGCAGGGTGAAACAACGCTGGTGTCCGCTGGAATGAAAGTTCCAGTGTGGAACATCACGGAGCCGGACGAAATTTGGGAAGTCTACGATTACCTCGCCGCAGGGGCGCACAAAGAGTTTGCGGGCGTAGCTATCGACTCTTACACCGACCTTTCCGCTAAGTATTTGGAGAACGTTGTTGGGCAGGCGGAAGCCCGCGACCCTAACCGTCTCACTGATGCGGCGGAGTTGCGCGACCACGGACGCGTAACCCTCAAGTTAGGTAAAGTCCTGCGCCGGTTTCGCGACCTCCCCATTGACCTTATGCTCATCTGTGGCGAGCGAGAGCCGGACGACCAAGACCGGCGTTATCGACCTAACTTACCGGCAAGTGTTAGTCGTCAGGCGCGTGACTATACAGATATCATTGCACGGCTAGCTGTGGTTGAGCAAAAGGATGAAGAGGACGGCGAAGCTCCCCCAATCCGGGAGCGGAAACTGCTAATTTACTCCCCGTCCGGCGCATATGTGTGCCGCGACCGAACGGGAGTTTTCACCCCTGAGACAGGAAGGAGGGGACTTACCAACCCAACATGGCCCATGCTTAAGCAGTTCATAGCGGACAATGCCCCGCATAAGCAGAACGAAAAGCGGGAAGTTACGGCGGCAGACAAGCCTAAACGACCCGTACCAAAGTCTAGCTGACTTTTATAAGCGCGTCCAGTCCGGTAAACACCGTGACGACGCGATAGCACGAAAGGGGAAAGAGATGCCTTATGTACCGCCAGCGCGTGGAGAAACCGAAGAGTATACTCCCATAACGCCCGGACCTTACGCAGGAATAGTCGAAGCTTTAGAGTTGCGGCAAGGACCGAAAGGTCCTTACGTAGCCTGGACTTTCGTCCTAGCAGAGGGTGAGTTCAAGAACCGGAAAGTCTGGAATAATAGCACGCTGTCTTCTGCTGGAATTAACATGGCCACAGGGTGGTGGCGTTCGATGGAGGCGGCGATAGGCGAGGAGGACGTTGCAGAGTTTGAGCAGGAGACGTTTGATACAGAAGAGGATATGGTCGAAGCGGCGGCTACCTTGGTTTGTGGCCGTCTCGTCACCCTAGCCATCGGTAATCGTATTTACGATGGCAAGAACCAGAACGACGTGATTGGGATAAAGGAGTACGACGGCGAGCTTCCGCAGTTTAGTACGGAGCCCGTAGCCGGTGCAACGTCTAAGGCTAAGGCGAGCGGAGCTAAGCGCAAGTCCGAAATGGACTTCTAGGTAAAATAGCGTGTCGGAGGCAGAGCGCTACCTCCGGTGGCTTCGGGAATGCTCGCCGGACGGTTACCTGTACCTATTGGCTAAACCGGCCAAGACGGGACCCGTCCGACGGGTATTCTCGGAGAGCGTGGATGAGATTTTATCCGCCGTAGAGGAAGTGAAGGATAGCCATGAAGTATGGATTGGACTGGCCACGTACAAGGCAGGCGGTAAGGCTACAAAGACAGCGGCTCTTCCAACTAAGCTGGTTTGGATTGACCATGATGGGCCTAATGCTGACCCTTACAGTTGGGACCCTCCTCCGCACGTGGTGGTTCAAACGTCGGAGGGAAAGGCGCAAGCTGCCTGGATTCATTCCGATGATTTGGCTCCAAGAGCTACTGAGGAGTTATGTTCTGGACTCGCGGCGAGATTCGGTGCGGACGCCTCTGACAAAGATATTACTCAAGTCCACAGACTCCCCGGAACCCTAAATTTTAAGTACAATCCGCCCTTTCCGGTTAAGCTCCTGTGGCTCAAGACGACTGCGGATACCCCCGCATATGCCGCCCAGGCCCTACAGGTTGCCACGGCGGTTACCCCCGTAACTCCCGTGGGCACTACGGGTGTCCCCGGAGTACCGGCGCAGGGTACGCGGGAGAATGCGCTATACCTAATGGGAAAGTATGGCGTTCCTACGGACGCGGTATCTGACCTTTTCATTAACACGCAGGATGACCGCTCACGGGCTCTCTATAAGTTAATGGCTACCCTAGCGGAAAACGGGGCCGGATTAGCCGACATCTTCCGCGTCGCCTCCCACAGTGTAAATCAGAAATTCGATACGCCACAACGCCTATGGGAAGACGTTCTCCGAGCTGACCTTAAGGTAAGCGAAAAAGCAGGGGACCGACTCGTTTGGAGTCACGCCAGCGAGTTAGTGGGAATAGATGAGCGTATTGAATGGATAGTCCCACCCTACATTTACCGTGATTGTGTTGGCACCGTAGTTGGAGAACCGTCCGCTCGCAAGTCATGGAACACGCTTCAACTATCTGTGGCGGTGGCCTGTCCAGAGGCCAAACAGTTTCATGGTGCTCCCATCCTAATTCATGGGGCAGTCATGTATTACAACTTGGACGACCGACGGGCTAGACGGCTAAAGCTACGGATGGGAAATATTTTGGCTTTCTATCGAGATGGCAATAAGGATTACGACGTACCGATACGATGGACGGCGGGGCCGTTTAGTTACCGACAGAAACGATGGGTGCACAATCTCCGTGAAGACATTCAACGGGTACAGCACGAAGAGGGGCAGGCCGTGGTCCTGTCTATCTTTGACACTCTTCACAAGACAGGATTTGACCCCAAAGATTGGGGGATTAACGCAAGTGAATTCATTGATGGACTAACCGATGTGGCAATGGACCTAAAAACAGCCTTTATGATTGTTCACCATACAACCAAAGCCCAAGCCCAACCGGAGAACGTACGCATGGCCCCATGGGGTTCGGTATTCATCGGCGCGTCGTTAGACCCGACTATTCTTCTAACTCGCGATATGAAAGAGGATAGGGCGGAACCAGCCCGAACTCATATCCGTCTGTGGGTATCAAGTAAGGAAGAACCAGAATGGGCTTATCCAAAAATCCTGAGTTACGGACGAGATACGAGCGTGTTTGATGTGACAGTCTCTGAGGCAGACATTGACGCTCGCCTACTCGTTACGCTTGAGCGGGCCGGAGAGCCCATTAGTCAGGCTGAATTAGCGCGTCGGATAGAAGAGACAGACACGGAGACAGCCCGCACTTGCCGCCGGTTAGAGGCCAAGGGGCTAGTAAGCGTTACCAAGACTGGAAACAGGGTATGGATTGGCATAGCTGGAGGGGTAGAATTGCAGTCTGAGTTTTAAAGTGGCAAAACCTTGGGACTATACACAAGCGAGAGCCAGATATAAATTGGCCCGTGAGGAGTACACCCGATGGTTTATCCAAAATGGGGACCTCCACGCGTGGTTGCCGCCTTATGAAGTTGGAATAGTTGCGTTAACTGGAAGTTATGTAATCTTCTCTTTCGGATACGTTGATGAAGTTTACCACTGGATAGGATATTCTCCTATCATAGTTAACCGGATTTGGTGGCTAGATGTTTTGAGTACCGTAAAAGATTTTTACCTCAAGGGACAATTCACGGATTGGTATTTTAGGAGAATGCGCAATGACAGAGCCTATACGGACAAAGCTTTCAGTCAGTAGACAATCAATAACCCATCGGTTTGAAATTCAAGATGCCAAAAGTGGCGTACACGAAATATACCTTACTGTGGGACTATTTGAAGATGGCTCACCCGGAGAGTTGTTTGTTAAGACTGGAAAATGGGGAAGTACCCTAAATGGACTACTGGATGTAATAGGGATACAGACCAGTTATCTTTTACAATACGGAATTCCTTTAGAGCGAATTAGTCATAAACTCATTGGGATGCAGTTCGAACCCGCCGGGAGTACGGACAACCCGGACATTCCAACTTGCCAGTCCGTCATAGACTACATTTTTAGGTGGATGCAATCTCATTTTCCCCAAGGAGTAGAATAGATGATGGAGGATGTTTCCGTTAGATTTCTAAAATTTATCTCTAACACTATTGGACGGGGAAAGTCAACTAGGGAAATTTTATTCTTTGCCAGTGGCATAATGGAAGGTATTGCCCTTTGCAAAGCTTACCCTGAGTATGCTATAGCCTTAGAGGAACAAATAGATATGGACGGGAAAGCCAATACTACCGAACAAAGAAATGAATTTTTACGTCAATTAGTCGAACAGGTCCCCATCTCAAGTGTTAATTAGTTCCGTTGAACAGCTACAGTCTGTGGTAGCCGAGCTTGCCATTAAGCCTGCCGTAGCAATGGATTTAGAAACCACAGGGCTACAACCGGCAGAGGGTAGTCAGATTGTTGTTGCTTCTCTCCACCACCCAGACGTGGGCACATTTTGCGTTCCCTTCCGAGCAGCAGGTTTTATAACTAACCTGCCGGAGGAGGCGGTCAAACGCTTCCAGACATTAGTTGACAACACTGAGATAGTAGGGCACAACTTCGGCTCCTTTGATATGAATTTTCTACGTGCGGAGGGCGTAGACGTGAGCAGTATCCGGATTTGGGACACGCTCCTCCAGACTCTCCTGTGGAATGACTCCTTACCCCGCTTTGGCCTACGGCGAATTATGTCCGACCAATTTGGGGTTAAGGAAGCGGAAGACCTCATGTTTCCGATTACCGATGTGTACAAAGTTCCACTTGATGTGCTTATTCCACGAGCGGAAACGGACGCTGTGCTTACGTGGAATTTAAGGCAATACATTGAGCCAAAGATACTAGAACGGGGCGACCCATACCCCGAATTAGTAGCCCGTGACAATCAATGGGCTAAGTTTCTTGGCGACTTGGGGTGGGCCGGAATAGCGTTTGATGAGCATTCTGCGGAAACTCTAATCCAACGCTACCGGCGGGACGCTTTCGATATTGAACAGGCAATATGGGAACGGTGGAAGCCAGGGCTCAAGCTTAACTCTCCAACACAATTACTTAAATTCTTTCAGGGAAAGCATGGGGTAACTCTTCCGGATACTGAGGATTGGGTTCTTCGGATGGCTGCCAAGGAAAAGCCATCCATGCATAATGACGTCGAAGCTGTACTTGAATGGCGACGACTTGATAAAGCTATTCGGACTTGGATGGTTCCTTGGCTCAAATCTTCCCGACAGGGAAATGGACGGGTACGGGGCGGCTGGGGATTGGATGCTTCCAATGAAAAGGGCAAAGCATCTGGGATGACCCGAACCCTTCGACTCCGCTGTTCTAAGCCCAACCTCCAGGCAGTTCCCACAGTAGATGACCGCTATCAACTTCGCTATCTATTCAAAGCGGACGGACGAAATGAGTTGGTCGGATATGACCAATCGCAGATGGAAGTCCGGATGGCTGCTCATTATGCAAATGAGGTTAGAATGTTAGAAGAGCTTCGGAAGCCAAAGGGCGACGTCCATCAAATGGTAGCGGATGATGTAAAATTAGATAGGTACGTAGCCAAGCGGATTAACCTTGGTACAATCTATAGAATCGGGCGTTCACACTTAGCGGAGGTTCTTACGAAAGAGCGTCTAGAAATCGTGGCTGAATCAGAGACGGAGCGGTGGCTATCTGCGTACCGGCGACGGTATCCGGGTCTAGTGACGGTCGCCCGGAGGGCAGAGGCGGTCATCCAAAGACGGGGCTATCTACGACTATGGAATGGTCGCCGCGTACATTTTAATCCTGATTTGGATGACCCCTACAAGGCGCTTAACCTTTTAATTCAAACTGGCGTATCTGAGATTCTCAAATCCTCTGTGTTTACCCTACAGGACTTTGTGAAGGAACGAGGGCTCCGCACAAAAATAGTCCTTTGTGTTTACGATGAAATAATAACCGAAACTCCACCCGAAGAGCTAGAGTACATACCGGACATCAAGCGACGGTTAGAGTCTATTGGAGATTGGAGGTGTCCACTAAAGGTAGAAACTTGGCACAGGGAGCGATGGAGTAATAGAATTCCTAAGGAGTTAGAATGATACACCTTATTATGGGCGGTCAATACGGGAGCGAGGGAAAGGGCGCTTTCACAGCATGGCTGACAGACCCTCTTAGACAGAACTTAAACAGCATTCTAGTAATACGAACTGGCGGACCAAACGCGGGCCACAGCATGCGCTACCAAGAGGAAACTTACAAAATGCGGCACATTCCGTGCGCTTGGCACAATACTAGAGCCAAATTGGCATTGGGTCCAGGCGCTGTAGTAGACCCCGAATATTTACTAGGCACGGAAATTCCGCAGCTAGAGAAAATTGGGGTAAGTCTACGCGGTCGGTTCTTTATTGACCCCATGTGTGCTATCATTGAACCTAAGCATAAGGGAAGAGAGGGACCGTACGCCGGAACCCGCGAAGGTGTGGGCGGTGCTACGGCGGACCGTATTATGCGGACTGGAAAACTCGCTAAGGATATTCCACAGCTGCACCCCTACTTAGGAGAGGTTTCCGATTTGGCGAATGACTGCGTTAACCAGGATACCCCTGTGGTAATTGAGAGTAGCCAGGGTTACGCCTTGAGTCTTACTCGTTCTGGGCATTACCCCTACGCTACGAGTAGAGATATTACTCCCGGCGTAATAATGAATGACGCTGGAGTCCCCTTCCGCCCAGACCGGATGTTTACTATTATGGTCTTGCGAACATATCCGATTCGAGTCGCAGGAGAATCCGGCCCACTCGCCTTTGAAATGAGTTGGGAAAAGCTTTCTGAGCAAACGGACGGGTACATTCAACCAGAGCGAACAACCGTAACTCAAAGAATTCGTCGTGTGGGAAATTGGGACGGGGAAGCGGCCAAGAGAGCGGTGCGAGCTTGCTGTCCCAATTTTATTGCTCTAACGTTCTTCGATTACTGGAGACCAGACTTAGCAGGGAAAACTCAGTTGGACCCCGACGCTTACCATCGGATAGAAAAGGTGGAGAAAGAGTTAGACACTCCTGTAGTGTGGGTGAGTACGGGATTTCAGGTTATTACGGCCATAAAAGGAGTTATTTAGTGTATGTTTACTTGGGGGGACCAATAGACTCAACAGAGGACCTAGAAGCGGAGTTGACTTGGCGGGATAGAGCCCGCTCCTTCCTACGGGGAAATCGAATACCAACATTTGACCCCTTAAAGGCTTGGGGCGGTTACTGTCCAGACCAATACGCAGCTTTATCTGTTGCAAGGATAGACATTTCAGTAGCCAAGGAAGCAACCATTCTCCTAGCCCACTTTTCCTCGCGGTCCTTTGGCACAAGCGTTGAGGTTGGAGTAGCTATCCGTGGGGAAATCCCTGTAGTATTGTGGGGAAGTGAGTTAATGGACGCTACAAGCGCTATTTTAGCGCACCCCTTGATTTATAAAGGGAAGACCCTACAAGAGGGTCTTCCCGAAACGGTGCGATTGTGGAGACTGGCGTTAGGGTCCCGTTAGGGTGTCATTCCAATTGGTGTCTCGGAAGAAGGTCCGATAAATCACAGTAGCAGACGTAAAAGCGGCGGCGGCTGCTGCTAATAGCCCCTCTGGGTCATGAATTAGGTCACCATTAAAGTTTACGGTTCCGTCTATCGCTGAGCTTACGGCTCCAGCTACGAGTGACAACCCGATTGTCAAGACCATTTTTGCCCACACAGGCCAATGCCTTTGCTTTAGGAACGATATTAGGGGCGGAAGGAATGCCCCAAACATTACGCCGAGTCCTGTCTCTATCATCTCTGTCTCCTTTCACTGCCCGGTAGAATTATGTCTTTGCCTGTCTGTTGCTCTGGGGGTGGAGGAGTCGAACGCAGTACGAAAGCCATCCCCACTGTCATCAACAACAGGACGAGCACGAGGCCCGCTAGCTCGATGGTCCCATCACGCCTACTCCTTCACTAAATCGCGGACGATTTGTTTGACCTGCTCCGTCGTGAGTCCGCCCGTCCCGCCGTGCGGAGTCGCGGCGTGAGCGGTCAGGAGTTTCTGTGCCTCTTCCGCAACCTCCCGCTTGAGCCCCTTGAAGGCGACTCCATCCGGGGTCGCCAGCGCGTCCATAATGGCCTGTGGCGCGTGAGCCTTGATGAGCGCTATGACTTCATCTGGTCTCATGTCGTCCTCCATTAGGTCTGCGAACAGCCGCGCCTTCGGCCAGCCCGTGCCAGGGCAACGCGAGCGGTTCACTGAATCGAACTGGTGATGGCCGAGTAGAAGATGGCCCTCAATCGACTGGCCAAACTCGTGAGTCTCCAAGAGCCAGCGCTTCAGGCGCAGGTCCGAAGCGTACATCGCCTCCGTCCAGGGCTCCCCCGTGTATCCCTCATGCTCAATGCTGATAGTCCGCCGATTCGGGTGACGGCTCCAGTATTCCGCATACGTCTTGGATGCGAAGGCTTGAGCAATCCACGGGACAGTCAGGTCAGGCTTCAGGAGGACTCCGTTCCCCCACGCTGAGTCGTCGGTCTCAACGTACTGGTGGATTTCGCCCTTCTTGCCGACCTCGAAATGCGAGCTGGCTTGGTCATTGTCAGGGTTGTTGAACCAGGCGTCCGTGCCGACGAGCGTCCCCTGGGCGATGTGGTCTACGATGCTCTCTAGCGGCAACCGGCCAGGCCAGTAGTTGGGCGAGCCAATCCAGACGGCAAATGGGCAGCGCATCAGTTCCTCACAGCGTCAGACTCAATTGAGCCGGGGAGACGCCAGTAGGGCGTAGTGACCCGCGTCACACGCTCGCGCCGCTCTCGCTGTGCATCCTCCAGGGCTGTGATGAGGCTGTTGGCTATGGCGATGCCCAGCAGGCACCCAAACGCCAGCGGAGCGAAGAACAGCAGTACAGCGGCTCTACAGTTCACTTGACTAGCACCATCACCACGCCGTTTATCATCGCTACCGCTGCCACCGCCCCCAGCAGCCAGGCCCGAAACTCGCCCCGCATGTCCTTGTCGTGACTCCGTTCCCACTGCATCTCCTCGCGGAACTTTGTGTTCTTGGCGTTCTGGTCGTTCAGCCCGTCCAGCCGCTTGTGAGTACCGGCGAAGCCACTGGTGATGTTAATCTCAATGGACTTGAGGCGTTCGTCTAAGTCGAGGTGCCGATGGGGTTCCTGCATATGCATTTACCTTTCCCTATGCTCCTCTAGTCCGCCGCCTCTTGCGGGATCGCCTTCGCCAGCGCGGTAAGCGCGTTCAGCGGCTCCTTGAACTTCACCAACACCGTCATCACCGGCGAACCGTTGAGGAGAACGTCGGCCACGTCCTCCAGCTGGTGCGCCGCGAGCAGGCACTCCATCGCCAACCGTCGTCGTTCGGCTGAGTCAAGCATGGTAGTCTCCTCCTCCAAAGTCATATTACCTGGGCTATTACCGGCGGGGCTGACCCCGCGCTGGCGGGGGGAACGTACTCCACCGTCCGTGCGGGGGCCGTCAGGTTGTCGCCGAACACCTCCAGCCCGAAGTTGTCCACCTGTTGCGCCACGCCCGTTGTGTCCTTCTTGAAGCCTGCCCTGAAGGCATTGAACCGTGCCTCCGTCCACGGGTTGCCGTCGCCTGTCGTGCGGAGGTACTTCGTGCTCAACTCGAACACGCCGCCGCCCGTGGGGTCTTCGCCGTCGATGTCCCAGGGCTGTTCGTAGGCGCTCTCCCCTGCGACCTGATGGCGCACCAGGTCGGGCTCCCCCCCGATAGCTAGGCGGCTGCAAGCGTGGGCGATGACCATCAGCGGCGTCTCGCCCACTGTCATATCGGGGAAGCCGAACTCCTCCGTGCCCGTAACGCCGGAGGCGAGTGTAAGCCAGTTGTCTACGGCGGGGTCTGCCCCATCGTCGGAGTTGAAGTTGTCAACACGCCGGAACTCATGCGCTTCAGAGCCACCGTCGTTGCCCCAGCCGGTAGTGATGTCCGAATCAGGCTGCCAGGGCACGTAGCCAAAAGACGTAGCGAGTTCGCTGTTCAGTATTGAGCCGCTGGAGTCCATCATCGCTACGTCATCGATGCCCCACATCAGAGCCTGTCCCTTCGTCGGCTTGCCAAGGGCTACGAGTTCAAAGTCCTCCATGCATTGGTTGACTGCGCCCGCTGTGAACGACCCCTCCGAGGCCAGGGCGGTTGAGTCGTTGCCGTAGAACCACTCGATGTCATACTGCCCCGCGCCTGCGCTTATCTGTATCTTGAAGGCGAACTTGTGCCAGCCCACCAGCGGGAGCACCTTCGAGTCCACGTTCGTTGCGGAGTTCGACCGCCGCAGGTATACGGTATCGGCTACGAATGCCGTGGTGCTGACACGAATTATCCAGTGTACGCCACCCGCACCGACACCTCCCATCCTGACTGTCAGAGAGTCGGCCTGGCCCGATGACCCGTTGGGCGTCACGAGCCTGAACCAAAGCTCGAAGATGGCGTAGGTCGCGCTGCCGTCGAACGCCAGGCCACGGAAGTCGGCCAGACGCTGGCCGGACTGCAATAGGATACCTGCACGTCCGGTATGTACCCCGTTCGGAGTCACATCAGAGTCGTAGACGGCGGTAGCGGTACAGTCGGCCCATGGCCACGGCCCGCCCACCTGCTGCCGCATCCCGACCTCGCCGCCGGTGCCGTTGCACCACGCCACTAGATTTCCCAACCTTCACGACGCCACCAGCCCCACGGAGGGTTTGGCTGGAGGTCGCCGTAGAGGGACACGATAGGCTTAACCTCTGGCTGGAGCCAGTAGATGTGGACGTTGATGGGGCCGATGGACTCGTGCTGAGCCTCAATCAGACGCTCTATCTCCCATCGGTCGTCACGGTGGGTGGGGACGGGGAGGTTCAGCCAGTCGATTTGCTGCCGCCCTGGGAGCGGCGTTGCGGTTGCCTGAACCAGCGCCCGTGGAGGGATGAACTCGCCCTCGGCCACTACAGCGTCCAGACGAGCAATGAGTTTGGGGTAGCCCGTGAACGCCTTGCGGAGAAACCGCTCCACCTCGTTCAAGTTCAGGCTCAGGACACGCATCAGCAGTTCGATGCTGTCCTTCCAGGAGGTAGATAGGTCAAGCAGGTGCTCACGCAGCTTCACCGCCGCGTCCCGCTCGACCCCGGCTAGGTTGACCAGCGCCTTGCCCACTATCGCCGCAATGATGTCATGGTTCAGGACGCTGGCGGTGTCGGTTGGGAAAACGTTGCTGATTTCCCACTGCATCCGGCGCGAGTAAAGATAGTCCGTCTGTGCTGTGGAAAAGTCACAGTTGCGGACAAAGCCATCCACTAGCGTCGTGTTGCGGAGGTCGTAACCCCGGAAGTCGATGCCATCCAAGACGAGTAGGTTGGCACCGTCCGGGCCGAAATAGGCGTCCCGAAGGTCAGTGGTACGAAGACGGCGTACCTCAGCCGCCGTTACGGTGCCGAGGCCGATGACTCGCCTGCCGCCTGTGTGGGGGTTGGGCTCGGTGGTTATCATGGAGTTGTTATTGCCTGATATCCTACGAACATCACCAAGATGTTCTCACCGTTCGCACCCGCGCCCGTGACACTGAAACCAAGGCGGTTGGAATCACTGACTGTGACTGGCGTTGCTAGAGTCTTAAGAACGCCATAGTTATTCGCCGCCACGACTGCCGTTTCGGCACTCAAGTTCGCCCAGGAAGGAGCAGCACTTAACCCAGCCGTGTCTAAACGTGGCTGGATGGTGACCTGAACTGTAGGCGCGACCTTAAATGATACGTATACATGGGTTATCACAAACTTCGCAGGTCTAGGCACCATCGCCAAGAAGTCAGCCGTGTCATTGGCAGCAGCTACAACGCCCGTCTTGCCCGACGTGATGGCCTTGTTCACGTCGGTAAATCGCGCCGCGCTGGTGTTCATTGTGGCGGCTGCGATGGAAAGAATTTCCCGCAGATTGAAGTTAAAGTCTGCGGCAGCCTGCATGGTCAGGATTGCCAATATCTCCGCGCCGGTCAGGGCCGCGATGTTGCCGCCCGTTTTCCGTCCAAGAATGCGTTGCTCAGCCACCGTCACAGCTACGGGCGTGTCGTCGGAGACGGCGGCGAGAATGGTCTGAGCGTTGAAGAGAGCCGCCGCCACAAAGCCGGTGTGCCCAGCGCTAGCGTAGTCAAGATTAGTTAGCAGGGCATGATTAGTAACGCCACCACCCCCAGCAGCGGGAGTCTTGGGAACGTATGCTCTAATAATCTCATCCCAAGTCATAACCTGCCCGTCAGTGGGGGACCCCCCTAGAATACGCCTTCCCTCTACTAAAAACCCTCCCTGTGGAATAGCTAGGGGACCACCCTGCATAAGTTTAATGAATATGGGATGATTTAGGAGGGCATTGAGACGATGAATTTCCCTATCAGTAGCCATTAAGGTGTTGGCGCAACGAGCGTGAGAAGAGCCATCTCCTTCTTGAAATCCAAACTAGCACTACTGGCAGACCACTGAACTGTTACATCAAAGGTTCGGGCAAGACTCGTGTCCTCAGCAGCTACGTTATAGCCATTTCCAAAAACACCGGCAGTTTGGTCAAGACGACCTAATGGAAGGGTATCCACACTGGCTATAGCTTGAAAATTCGCCCAACATTTTTGCGAGTTTGTTGCCAAATTCATTAGTAAAATTTCTAGCGTAAACTTATAAGTAACGCTAGCGTCGTTTATATCCATTGCTGTAGAGGTTAAAATAGTCGTCGCGCCCAATTTTACTCTTACAGTAAGAGTTCCCGCTACATTCGCAAGTATTGTCCCACCCAGATTTAAAAGGACACCACCGTCTGAACCCATCTTATTAGCCGGTATGGAAAAGCTGTAAATTGAAACCTCGTCAGTCCTACTTACTACTTGTTGTGTAGTCATACTTCGGTCTAGCGTCTGGTCCCCTACGTGGTCTGCATTCCAATTAGTAGGTCGAACCTTGGTAGCATCCCCACCGTCTGCTTTTCCACTAGGATATGCGTGCTTTACAGCCATGCTTGACTCCTAACTTAACTCGTGAACTGTAACTGTAATTTTAGCTATCTCTCGTCCCTCTAATCCTATCTTCTCCGTACCCTCAATATATTCCACAGGGGCAACTATTACCTGCACAGCGGAAGCCCCATGCAAATCAATAAAAGAGTAGGACCCAGATAAGACAAGAGCGTTTAAATCTAATCTTACCTTCTTAGGAGACACTCCCTGCCGTCGCGCTGTGGCAAGAATATCCACAAGAAAGGTAAACTCATCCGAAACGTTAGGAAGCCAAGACCCCCGATATATAATTTTACGCACTTTAGTAACGTTACCAGCAGGAGTATACCCGCCAGCGGCGGACCATTGAATAATAGGACGTATACGTCGAGCGGAAACATTAGAGGCAAAAAATTGAGTCCCGCTGACAGTAATTCCGCTACCAACATTATCCGCTGCCCCACCATCACGTTGAACCTTATTCTGCCACGTTAAAGTAGCTACTCCTCCATCCACAACTATTTCTGCTTCCCGTAGCAATTTGGGTGTACCCGGTTCGTCTAGGTCAAACTCTTTTCCAAACCAAATACCACTATCCCCAGCCTTTCCGTAAGAACCCCCCGGCTTAAATGGTCCCCCATCCAAACCTAAACTTATCCACTCAAAATCCCCATTATCCACTGACCACACCAACCGAGGGTCACCCACACCATTACGGGTAACACGAATAGCCAAAGCGCGGCCTGTAGCCCGATAGTAAATAGGTTGCCACACTAACGGTTCTATTCCGCCCTCTGCATCCTTTCTTTTCCTACCAGCCAATATATAAAATCCACTACCATCTGCCATTTCATATATACAGTAAATCCAATGTCCAGTTGTATCCATTCCTCTTTGGCGACCAAATCGTATTTGGTCCGTTAGGTTAGGCTCAATGCCATTATTTCCGAGAAATGAATCTGGCCCAACCATTCGATAATCAGAAATACTGTGTTGATAAAGAGCGTAAGGAGCCGGAATTAAAACTGACGCATCCCATCCTATCGCCCCCATTCCCGTTACCGGTGCACCATCAATTAATTCCTTCTGAAATTTCATATCAGGAAGCATTTCAGAAAAACTAATCGCTCCCCCAGCTACATCTGCATTAAAATCTTCTGTAGCCCCAAAAATATTCCCCTCTGTAATCACAAAAACAAACCTATGTAAGGGAATTAGGGCAGTAACCTTAGCACCCTGGTCACCGACTGGAAATTCATCCCCCCAATTTACCCCAACCGCTGGGTCGTTTAGAATGTCACAAGCACTAATCTTAGTCCCAAAATCAGAGGATACGGCTCTCCAAAAATTTTCCGCCGCTATAGCAAACTGTGAAGC
>Ga0209341_10000531_pt1 | contig 39436 bp, 20 predicted proteins | sample RifCSP13_2_FD_184020 | JGI IMG/M metagenome (GOLD analysis project Ga0209341, IMG submission 184020) | Soil microbial communities from Rifle, Colorado - Rifle CSP2_sed 13_2 (SPAdes) (version 2) | ecosystem: Environmental > Terrestrial > Deep subsurface > Rock core/Sediment | place: Rifle...
CAGCGTGTTTGGCTATGCTAGTGCGATTGGCACTGGTGTACCGAGGAACCGGATGCGTGAATTGCGCACGTCCGGATCTGTGGGGGGCCTGGTCGGGCAACCGCTGGGCCTACCCGGAGCATTCTTTGGTTTGCTTTGGAGTTGGAGACGGCCTCACGCAGTTCCGCGCTCCAAAAAACACACCTGCGGTTACTTCTAATGGGCAAAGATCCTCAAGAAGATGAGGAAAAGCACACACGTTCGATCGCTATAAAGTCACTCTTCTGCAATCTTGCACAGGTGAAAACCACTTACTAGAACAGACGGCATATGGCTTGCTTCGATGACCTATAATCATCAAAGCGATGGAAACTAAGCCCCTGATTGAAGCGATAGTTAATGAGCAATCTCGCTACGGCAAGCGTTCGTTTTTAAGTACCGGGCGTTGCGATGGTGATGTGGTTTTGCGCGATGGTTCAACTGTTCGAGTTCGGGCCTGCCGCCCTGACGATGAACAGGCACTAGTCGCTCTGTTCAAGTCGCTCTCAGAGGAATCGCAATGGTTGCGGTTTTTCGCGCCGGCTAAGGGCTCCGCCCTTGCTGCTGAAGCAAAACGGGAGATCAATCTCGATGGCACTTTCGGACTGCTTGCTTCAAGCGGTGACAAAGAACGTGTCGTGGGCCATGCCTTCTTTGCAGTTCTTGATGAGCATCGTGCGGAAGTTGCGTTTACCATCGCCAACGACTTTCAGGGTCGCGGACTGGGTACCATCCTCCTGGGTCAATTGGCTGAGGTTGCCTCTGCAAATGGAATCCAACTCTTTGAGGCTGAAGTAGTGGCCGCCAATCACGCCATGCTTCATGTTTTCAGAGAATCAGGCTTTCCCATCGAAGTCAGCGCGAGCGCCGGACAGTTGCACGTGGTCTTTCCGACGTCCTTCACCAATGAGGCCATCCAACGTTTCGAAAGGCGAGAGTCGATCGCGGCAGTAAATGCGCTGAAGCTCTTCTTTGAACCGCGGGCGGTTGCGGTCATTGGCGCTTCGCGAGAGCGAAGCTCGCTCGGCGGCGAAATCTTTCACAACCTATTGAGCTATGGATTTCAGGGGCCAGTTTATCCCGTTAATCCCGCCGCTGAAGTTATTCAGTGTGTGCCGGCTTATCCATCGGTCGAAGCAATTCCTGGTGCCGTCGATCTCGCAGTCATTATTGTGCCCGCGAGCCAGATAATTGAAGTTGCAGCCGCGTGCGGACGCAAAGGTGTCAAGGCGTTGGTGGTGATATCTGCCGGATTTGCGGAGACTGGAAAGGAAGGCCAGGCGCGCCAGGCCGAATTGCTGCGGGTGTGCCGCGCCACCGGCATGCGGCTCATTGGTCCAAACTGTATGGGTGTGATTAATACAGACCCCGCCGTTATGCTCGATGCGACGTTCGCACCCAGCGTCCCGCCGCCGGGCCGCGTCGGGTTCTCTTCGCAAAGTGGCGCTCTGGGATTAGCGATCATCGAGTACGCAAACTCGCTGGGACTGGGCATCTCGACCTTTGTCTCAGTCGGCAACAAAGCAGACATTTCCGGAAACGATCTACTCCGGTATTGGGAATCCGACAACGGCACAGATGTGATTCTGCTGTATCTCGAATCGTTCGGAAACCCAAAGAAGTTTTCTCAGATTGCCCGGCGGGTGGGACGGAAGAAACCAATTGTCGTTGTCAAAAGCGGCCGGTCCGCAGCCGGCGCGCGGGCAACCTCTTCGCATACTGGCGCCCTTCTTGCTGCTTCTGATGTCACAGTTGACGCACTCTTCCGGCAAGCTGGAGTAATTCGCACAGACACGCTCGCTGAACTTTTCGACGTAGCCTCACTGTTGGCGAATCAGCCGCTCCCTCGAGGGCACCGTGTGGGGATTATTACGAATGCAGGCGGGCCCGGTATCCTATGCGCCGACGCTTGTGAGGCGCGCGAGCTTGAAGTTCCTATCTTGTCGGAGATCAGCCAGAGCAAATTGCGTGCGTTCCTTCCTCCTGGTGCGAGTGTCGGAAATCCGGTGGATATGATTGCATCTGCATCTGCTGAGCACTATCGGCAGGCAGTCGAAATTGTGGCGGCGGACAAGAATGTAGATGGCTTGATTGTAATCTTCACGCCGCCGCCCGCGACTCGCTCAGAAGATGTAGGGCGTGCCATTGCTGAAGCCGCGCAGTGCATCGACAAGAGTAAACCTCTCATGTCTGTCTTCCTGTCAACTAAGGGAGCGCCGAAGGAGTTGCAGGCCACAGGTATACGCATTCCTTCCTACTCATTCCCGGAAACAGCGGCGATTGCTTTGGCTCGCGCTGCCCGCTACCGGGAATGGCGCGAAAGACCGGAAACTGCTGCCCGGAGTTTTGAAAACGTGCACAGCGACGAAGCAGCAGCGCTGGTTGCTGCTGCCCTCGCTCGCGGAGAAGGCTGGTTGACCCCTGAAGAGACTGCACAACTCTGCACACACTATGGTCTTCCGCTGGCGGAACAAAGAATTGTCGTGAGTGTGCAAGAGGCTGGTGCGGCGGCGGAACAGATTGGTGGAGAAGTCGCCCTCAAAGCCATCGCTCAGGGCCTGATTCACAAGACTGAAGCGGGCGCTGTGCGACTTCATTTACGAGGTGCTGAGAAAGTCTGTGCGGCGGCTCGTGAGATGAGTGAAAGACTGGCATCACGTGGACAATCGCCGACGGGCTTTGTGGTCCAACGCATGGCGCCGCGGGGAGTCGAGATGCTGGTTGGGGTCGTTAACGATCCGCAGTTCGGACCCGTGGTCGCCTGCGGCGCCGGTGGTGTTCAGGTGGAACTGTTGCGCGATGTTTCTGTGCGCCTCAGTCCGCTCTCCCAGGAAGACGCCTCCGAAATGATTCGCAATCTGAGGACTTACCCGTTGCTTACAGGCTTTCGCGGCAGTCCGCCGTGCGATGTCGCCGCACTCGAGGAAGCGTTGCTGCGTGTGAGCGCAATGGTCGACGATATTCCGCAGATAGCTGAACTCGATTGCAATCCCTTCATTGTGCACGAGCACGGAGCGGTGATTCTGGACGCCCGCGTGAGACTGACAGCGGTCGAACCTCCGCCTCTGTTGGGTGTCCGCCGCTGAGTTGTTCTTTTACGCCTTCGTACCTCTTCAGGAACCCGCGCAACTACCAAATTTTAGACAATCCATCTTGCCCTTGCTACAATCTTACTCCACACAGCCCGCGCCTTTTACTTGATGAACGACATCTTAAAATACGTTCGGTAAAGGCGTTCTCGATCCCAAGCCTGGCCCCGGCTGGGTCAGAGTTATGAGCACACTTTCGGGCGAGCCTAGAGAGAATCTGATGGAGATCAATCCGAGAACGAACGGGAATGTTACGATCCTCGATCTTAAGGGCAATCTGACTATCGGCCCCCCGGAGGAACAATTGGGCGAGACGATCGCTCAATGCCTCAATAAAGGCGAGAAGCATCTTTTGCTCAACATGGGCGAGGTGCCGTTTATTGATAGCTCCGGGATCGGCGGACTCATCAAGTCGTTTAGCCGCGTCAAGAACGAGGGTGGCAAGCTTAAGCTCCTCAACCCATCGCCCAATGCTTACCAATTACTGTCGATTACTGGATTGCGCTCGGTGCTGGAGATCTTCGACGATGAGGCAAAAGCTCTCTCCTCATATTGAATAGGTTGGACCTTTAGCGCAGCCTCTACGAACAAGGTGGCCCATGCAAAAGCCAGCTTTGTTAAGAATTGTCGATCAATTCGGTGTTGATAGATTAGTGCCCGTGAAGAAGCGGGTCTTCACGATCGGCCGAAGCCTGGAAAACGATCTGCACTTGCTTTCCAACAGTGTCTCACGTGATCACGCAGCAATTGTTTACGACAACGACACCTATTATCTAGTTGACAAAGGTAGCAAAAGCGGTCTCTTCATCAATGGGCAGCGTGTTACTCGTTGCGAACTCCATCACCAGGATAAGATCGGTGTCGGAGGACATGAGGGCCAGGTCGAGTTTCTAGAGGAGACTTTGCGCCCGATTGTCGAGAGCGCTGACGGCCTTAACCTCTCACATTCAAGGCGTGCCGCCGCCGTTTCGGCGAAGGAGGAACTGCAGCGACTAGCACGTTACGTCGAGGTGAACCAGGCATTCAAATTCTCCCTGACACTGGACGACGTCCTCTGCTTGATCGTAGACGCGGCCATTGAGATGGCAGACGCTGAGCGCGGTTGTCTGCTGTTGAGGAATGATGGCGACCAATTGGAGTTCAAGATTGCCCGGGACAATAAGCGCAACCTTCTCTCTGGCCCCGAGTTCCAGCTGAGCCGGACAGTGGTTTCAGAAGCTTTCGACGAGAAGCGCACCGTAGTGGTAAAGGATTATCTGGAAGGTGACCAGAATACGCGGCATAGCGTATTCAACCTCAATCTACGAAGCATCGTTTGCGTACCTTTGCGTCATTTTCAGATAAGCGAAAACGGCGTCAACTCAACAGAGATGGCGACACACAAGATCATTGGTGTGCTTTACGTCGACAGCCGCAAGGCGCATGGGGAGTTTTCCAAGAGTGCACTGACGCTGCTGGAGTCGCTGGCTTTTGAGGCTTCCAAGTCGCTTGAAAGTATGCGGTTAATGCAGCAGGAGCAAGAGAAAATGCAATTGGAGCACGAGTTTGCGACCGCGCGTGAAGTGCAGCTCGCGCTTTTACCTACAACCTTCGAACAACCAGCGCATTTTGAAGTTTCAGCGCACAGCATTCCCTGTCGCTACGTGGGTGGGGATTTCTACGACTTGTTTACACTACAGGACGGGCGCTCGGTTGTTATTCTTGGCGACGTTTCGGGCAAGGGAATTTCTGCAGCGCTGCTCGCCTCCATGGCCCAGGGAGTCATTCAGGCTCAGTTCAACAGCGGGTTATCTCTTCAGGAGGTCCTTGCCAGCCTTAATCGCGTGTTGGTCGGGAAGTCTGATGAGAAACGGTTCCTTACGCTTTTCTGCGCTTTAATTGCGTCAGATGGGGCGGTTAGCTTCATCAACGCAGGCCACAATCCGCCAATCTTGTTTCGGTCCGGAGGTGCTATTGAGTACCTGTCGTCAGGTTCGATGATGCTGGGTGCATTCGATTTCGCCGAGTATCACCCGAACAATACGAAACTTGAGCCAGGCGACGTTCTCGTGATCTTTTCTGATGGTGTGACCGAGGCTGTCAACCAGGCAAATGAGCTATTTGGCGAGCTGCGATTAGAGCGGTTGGTGAGGAAGAGCGCAGGGTTGAACGCACAGGGCATCAAAGATCGAATCACGCAGGGAGTGCTGAACTTTACAGAGGGCTTGTCGCAGAGGGACGATACCACTCTGCTCGTCCTGAAGATGCGGTCGTTTAATCTGTGACCCCGGCTTTCGCGATCCTGGTGGGCCACTGTGTAAATCTACTCACGCAACGTTGCGAATGGCTTATGACGTAGATCAGGCCCTTGTAGATCGCATAGAGAATAAGCACACGATATTCTTTCCGGACAAAAGTCCAGATCAGAAAGGCGCTCATGAGCAATTTAATGATCACGCTTGCAGTCATTATATAGAGCAATTGGCGCTCCGGTTTGCTCTGTGGGCCTTGTCTCCAGCCACGGCGAAGAAAGTCCCAGGGATGCACAGGGGTTGGCTGGTCAAGCCACGTGGCAATAACTTTCAGATAATCGGAGTTATTAAAAATTGAGTAACTGTGAAGGAGGAAGTACACGGTCTGTGGCAGCAGAAACATGAGCAGCAGGTAATGGCTGTTGAAATGGAAAGCCACGAGCAAAGCAAGCCAGATGTAGACATCCACCACGGTCCCCATGAGCAGGTACGATAACAGCTGCTTACGCTCTTTCAGTACAGTGGAGTTGCAAAGCACGGCGAAATGAGCGTTCTTGCGGATCACGATCTCGGGAACCTCGCCGCCGTAATAACCAACCACCACTGCGTGTCCCAACTCGTGAAGCAGCGCAATGGGAATGAAAGTCAGGTAATAAAGAAGGACTGAGGGTATCGGGTAATCACGTGCCGCCTCCGCCACTCGATCAATGAAGCGACTCCAATCGGCGATCAACAGGAGGATACAGACCACAAGGGCCAGAACAGTTACGAAGGCGAACCAGCTACTTATTAGCACGCGAACCAGCGGCGCGAGGCGCGCGACGAGGGCGGAAGCGTCAACTACGCGTCTATAATCCGAATTGCTCTTCGTGGCTTCCAACAGACCAAGGTCAGCCAGATATTCGATTGTAGAACGCACCTGCTCAACCGTGACCTCGAAGCCCAAATGCCCGGGGGCAAGTTCTTTCAGTTCCTCGACGCTTCGTCCATCGCACATGGTGAGAAATCTCCATTGCGTGATGTTAATAATCTGAGATGAAAACCTCGGATGTCGAAGATAGACCATCCCATTGGTCAAGTGCCGCGCCGTTATGCCACTGCGACACGTAGGGTGATGTAGGCTAGACGTCACTGAGAGATTCTCTGCCGCCATCTTCGAGACCCGGGTCAAAGATTAACTAACAGACGAACGAGGTTGGGACTTGTTCTCAGCTTGTTGTCAGCAAGAATCGCTGACAGCTGACGATTGATTTTTCCGCTGCTCGGAACGGGCACTGATTCTAACACTGATGCAGCTGAGACAAAAAATTGCGCTGTTTGTCGCCGTTGCCCTTTCCTTGCCGATCGTCGAGCTTGTGTTAAGCGCTCTCGGCGTAGGCTTGTTCCTTCGCATTGGCTTCGCTCTGATAGGTATAGGCGCGGCCGCCTCTGCCGCTGTGAGCTGGTATCAAGCGACGGCCAGGGAGCTGAACGCCATTCGCACCGCCATTGACGAAACAGCTGGCCATGGCTCCGTTAGCCCTCTCATTAATTCGAGTTCTGACGAGATAGGAATGTTGGCGCAGGCGGTTCAGGGCTTACGCGACAGGTTAGCTTTGATGAACCAGCTGTTAGTTAAATCGATGCGCATTGAGTCGCTGAACATGCTGGGTTCAATTTTGGCGCACGACATGAAGAACCTCTCATTCCGGCTTCGCTGTCTGGCTGAAAATTTTCCAGGTAACTTTGATAACTGCGAATTTCGCGACTCGCTCGTCCGTACCTTGAACGAAACGACTCAGCAAATGGATCAAATGGTTCGGCGCTTTCGTGACCAAAAGGATACAGTCATTGTTAAGTTGCGTATCAATCTTAACGAAGTATTATGCAATGCGCTCGACAACATACGCCGGGATGGTGGGGGCATTCGCATAACCGAAGAATATGACGACCTGCCTCTGGTTTGGGCCGATGCCCTGTTAATAGAGAATGCCGTTTACAACATTCTGGATAATGCCTGCGCGGCGATGCCCTGGGGAGGCCATCTGGCTGTTCGCACCAAGCTGATCCAAAATGGCGAGAGCAATGTTCCGCAGGTGCTAATCGAGATCGCAGATTCCGGGGTAGGAATGCCCGAAGATTTCATTCAGAACGAATTGTTTGCGCCGTTTGTTACAACCAAGACCAACGGGCTCGGCCTGGGCCTCTATACCTGCCAGCAGGTAATTCGCATGCATGGAGGCAAGATTCGAGTCTACAGCGAGCTTCAACGTGGTAGTGTTTTCTCGATTTATCTTCCCGTAACTGATTGAGTGCAGCGTATGAGTAACAAGATCCTCATTGTTGATGATGATCGCTCTTTGCAGGAGCAGTTAACGTGGGCGCTCAAGCGCGATTTCGAATTGATCCAATGTCTTGACCACACCAGCGCCCTGAAGGCGGCCGCCAGTGATGCTCCTGATCTGGTGCTACTCGACCTACACCTGCCACCAAGATATCTGCTGGAGGATGGCCTGAAAAACATCGCCGAAATAAAGCGCGTTAATCCCGAAGCTGTCGTTATTGTGATGACTGGTGACCAAGAGACGGAAACCCCGCAGCACGCGGTCGAGGAAGGCGCTTACGACTATTTTCGAAAACCAATCGATCTGCGCGAACTGCGCATCATCATCAACCGGGCACTCGAGCGGCAGCGTATCGAACGCGAGAACGCTCACCTCAGGCGGGAAGTCGAAAGTCGTTACTCTTTTTCGCAGATCATCGGTAGCAGCGAACAGATGATGGAGGTGTTTGAGGCTATCCGCCGGGTGGCTGACAGTCGGGCGACCGTGATATTGCGTGGTGAGTCGGGTACTGGAAAGGAACTGGTAGCCCGAGCGATACATTACAATTCTTCACGACGGGCGGGGCCATTCGTGGGTGTGAATTGCGCCGCCCTTCCCGAAAGCCTTATTGAAGCTGAGCTATTTGGTCACGAGAAAGGCGCATTCACCGGCGCACACGCTGCGGTTGAAGGAAGATTCGAACGAGCCCATGGTGGCACTCTGTTCCTCGATGAGATCGGTGGTTTGGGCCTGCCATTACAGTCAAAGCTCCTGCGTGTACTGGAAGAGCGGGAATTAACTCGTCTTGGTGGGAAAAATTCAATCAAAGTCGACATCAGGCTGATATCTGCGACAAACGAGAATCTCGAAGAGGCAATAATAGCCGGGCGTTTCCGAGAAGACCTCTACTACCGAATCAACGTCGTCCCAATACACCTTCCGGCGCTGCGGGATAAGCGTGAAGATATTCCGCTACTGGTTGAACATTTCCTTCGGACCTTTGCCAGGGAGCGCGGTGTCACGAAACGCATAGATACGGAAGCGCTGCACTACCTGATGGATTACAGTTGGAAAGGCAATGTGCGAGAGCTGGAAAATCTTATTCAGCGGCTGGTGGTAATGACGGATGGAGAGCTGATTACGGCTGCCCAGTTGCCGCCCCATATCCTGAATCAAACGCCGGTTTTTCGTCCCACCGCCGAAAGTCAGGCGCCCACATCGATAAAGGAACTGCCTGAAAGCGGTCTGAATCTGGATCGCGAAGTGGCACGCTATGAATACGAGCTGGTTCGAGCGGCACTGACGCGTGCCAGTGGCGTAAAAATCAAGGCCGCAGAACTTCTGGCGGTGAATAAAGATCGAATGAAGTATCTTTGTAAGAAGTACAATCTTTGAGATGGATCTCCGGCTATCGCGGAGTATCAGCTATTGAGGAAATATTTCCCCAACGAGTAATCATTCCCTCCGGCAGAGGCAATTTTTCCCCTGATAGTCGGTTATCTGTTTTAGGAGCCGTTCGGATCCGGGGGTTTTCCGTTGGTTGCCGAAGTTGCTGGAAGGTGGCATCAGACTTGCGAATACTAAACGCAATAGGTCGAATCCCAACTTAAATCTGATGGAGGACGGTATGGCAGACGTAAAGGAAGTTACGATAAAGCTTACGGAGGACCAACGGAACCAGATCAGGAGCACGATTGGTCAAGACATCACGGAAGTGAAGGTCAGCGCCGAACGTGGTAATCCGCTGGCAGCTACCCCGCTCACTGACCGAGCGAACCCGCTAATGGCCGAGTTGGCTGATCGTGCCAATCCGAGCCGTCTTGCTGACAGGGCTAACCCAGCTTTCGCGAGCGAGTTGGCAGATAGAGCCAACCCGGCAATGCTTGCAGACAGGGCCAATCCGACGGCGCTGACAGATAGAGCCAATCCAGCGGCGCTGACAGACAGGGCCAATCCAACAGCGTTGGCTGACAGAGCAAATCCAACAGCGCTGGCTGACCGGGCGAATCCGACGAAGCTCGCCGACGACTGAGGTCGAGTACACGGTCAAGCAGTTACCAGCCGTCAAGGCGGATCGCTGAAAGCCCGTGCGGGAAGCCGTTACGGGCTTTCGGGTTTATAAGGGGGACTACCGTAGTCACCACCAGACTCTCGAACGAAACCAGTCGCGAAAGCTGCGCCAGGCAATCACGGCCAGCGGACGCCGAGGACCATAGATCTTTGCCTCGCCAGACATACCAGGCTTTATTGTTGGATCCCCAGCGATTGAAATCAGCCCCTCGAATCGGGTAAGCGGCGCCTCGAATGCCGAAGTTGCTTCGTCGGTTAAGGCCTCAGCTTGCTCCCGCCCTGGGCGCTTTACTCTTGGTGTGAGCTTAGCGGCGTTGGTAGCTTTCACTTGCGACGGATCTGGTGGGCTTCCTTTTGTACCATCAATTCGGAACGCTGGCGAAAGCCGCTGGTGCAGCTCAGAAGCTGGAGCAAGCTTCGTCAGTTGTCCGCTGAGAACTTTATTCTGACCTGCATTCAGCCAGAGTTTAGCTGGCCAGCCGACCGCAACTTCTTGCAGGTCCCAATCGTCAACGCGAATGCGTGCCCGAAGGGCACCCGACCTGGCAAGCTCGCAGAACTCCTCGCCCTCTTTCAGAAACCTTCCCAGCTTCTCGTCAACTCTAGGCGTTATCACCACTCCTTCTTCGGGAGCGACCAGATTCAACCGCGTGATCTGACTCTCTACGTCACTTAACTGCTGAGTGAGTTGCATGCGCCGGCGCTCAGCGACCAGCGACTCGGCAATAGCGCCCCCGGCCCTTTGAGCTACGATGCTACGATTCTGGATAGCAATCTGCGCTTTTAACGAATCGCGCTTCTCTTCCAAATCGCGGTCGCGTAGCAACGCCAGCAGAGCGCCGCGCGGCACAGAGTCGCCTTCCTTCGCCAGGATAGTGGCCAGAAAGCCCTGGCTGGCAGCCCTGACGGCTATTGTCTCTACTGGCTCCACGATGAAGTTTGCTCGATGCGAGTAAGGCAGCGGCAGAAAGGAAAAGAGTCCCAGAATGACAGCTGCGATGGCTGTAATTAAAAGCAGACTTGTGCGCTTCTTGAATAGCTCCTTCTTATCCTGGTAAAGAAACCGCAATCCATTGACGGGTGCTCTGAGTCTCTTTTTAAGGAGTCGAAATGCTACCAGGGGAAAGACTAAGATATTGTTCTCCGGAAAGAAGAAACTCACTATGCGAAAAAAGAAGAACAGCATGATTAAGGTGATAAACACCTTGTAGAAAAATGACAGCACGCCATAGATAAGAAAAATGCGCTTTAGCCTCGGCTTGTAGTCAGGAACTGCAATGGGTAGCCGAAAGACGTGCTTGCCTATGAGCGACGTGACATACCTGGAGGAATCTTCGGCTAGATTGGGAATTTCCAGATAATCTACAAGCGCAAAATAGCCGTCCAGCTTTATCAGCGGGTTCATGTTAATCGCTATCGACGAAAGACCAGCTACCAGCATGAAGGTAAAGGCGAGATCGTGCGCGAAGTAACCAGGAGCGGACAGGTACCAGACAAAGGTGGCGATTGAGCAGATGACCAGTTCCACGTAGGCTCCGGCAAAAGTCACCCAAAGCTTTGCTGCTTTGCTGTCGAATGTCCACGCATCAGAAACGTTACAATAAAATGCGGGCATGAAATAGATCAGCATGAAACCCAACTCATGCACCTCGCCGCCATAACGCTTACACGTTAACCCGTGGCCGTTTTCGTGAAGGATGATCACCAATGACAACACGACTATGAATGTCACGATGTCACGCAAGCCTTTGTCTGAAAAGTTCCAGAGTTGAGATAGTCCTATCTGTACTGTTTCCCAATTGGCGATCAGTATTGCAGCCGCGAAACTGAACAATACAAACGAAAAGAAGAGGAACCCGCGGGTCCAGATGAACCAAATGTGTTTTATGATGCGATCGTAGAGTCTGTCGGGATCCATCAAAGGAAACCGGAGGTACATATCATCGCCGCGTTCAGCAGCGTCTTCGGCCTTAAGCTGTCTGTTCTTACGCAGACGCTCTAGCAGTAGGAGGCTCTTTTCACTGGCTGATTGCTCGATGAAGTTGAGCTTCTTGAGAGATTCGACGAAGCTGGCTATTTCTGAGCCGGGAATGTGCTCGTTCATCTCTGCGGAAACTAGTTCACCAACCTCGTTGTGTGTTCGCGTCCCGTCCAGAAAGCGAAAAACCTTTGCTGCAACCTCCGGAAAGCGGTAGTACTTGAGGACAACTGGATCCTTGACTATGTATGCAACTTCTCCGCTCTGCACCTGGCGAATGAGCTTCAGATCTGTCCGCAGCTTATCCATATCGATTAAGGGGGAGAGTCAGTTCTTAACTGCTACCCGATCACCGGCCTTTAGTTCCGCTGGCGGGGAGATTATCACCCGGTCGCCCTCCGCCAATCCGGAGCCGACTTCAACCTGATCAGCTTCAACTGAGTTCACCCATACAGTCCTTGCGGCGCACAATTCCCCAACGGCAACAAAGATCGTGCTGGTGCCACCTTTACGAATCTCTGTTCCAACGGGAAAGGCGGTCTGGGGTAGCCAGAGAGTTGGACCAACATCGCTTCGCGGAATGCTCACATTTACTGCCATGCCAGGCATCAGGCCCGGCCCGCTCACGATATCAGCGACAAAGCCAACTGTGTTGCTTGCCGACTCTGCAACCTTATCCATGCGGCGAATGCGCGCCCGCGCGATGATTTGATCGTTCTCAATTGGCAAGAGACTGATGATACTGCCAGCAGCCAGCGAACCCCTCTCATTCTGCGGCACCTGGAATTTAACCTCGAGTGGTCCCAGTTGCGTGATCTCGAAAAGCTTGTCGTTCTTGACCACGTTCGTGCCGAGCTTGGCAAAGCGGTGTATCACAACCCCGCTGATCGGGGCGCGGACAGTACTTCTCTCCAACTGCGCCTTAACCTCAACGACTTTCGCGCGGGCTGTATCGCTGGCGACTTTGGTCTTTTCCAGTTCAAGCACAGCGGCATCGAGCTTGAACTGAGCGCGTTCAACATCTCGATCCGCGGTCAGGCCCTGCTTGAAGAGGATCGTTTCACGGTCAAGCTCGTTTCGATCTAACTTGATAAGAGCGGCGTATTGCCGTTGCTCTACATCCAGCCGCGAAACCTCCAATTCAGCCTGTCTCAACTGGGCCCGCAGATCTTCATCGCCTGTGAGTTGAGCGATGACCTGTCCCTTATTAACGCGTGAGCCTTCTTGAGCACGTAGCTGGCTAACTGTTCCGTCTCTCTGAGCGAGGATCAGGGCCGTCACTTCAACCGAGAGCGCTGCTGGAACCAACAGAGCCTCCACCTGCACTGATGGTTTCGCTTCCATAACACTCACGGCTATGGGAGCTTTGGTACCAGGCGAGTCCGACGGTGTTGCGGCTCGAAGTGCCTCGGGTTTGGCGGCGCAGCTGGCGGCTAGCAAACTCGCCAGCAGAAGAGTAATAGCCGGTAAGAACTTTCCTTTCATGACACACCTCAAAGTCTTGAGCCAACCGGAAAAAATGCTTTCGCGTTCATTGGAGCCCTGTACCAAGGCGCCAGTCCCAAGACTTGAGGAGGCGCCAACATAGCGCGAGCCTTGCAGAAATTCGACTAGGGCATCCAGCTCCACACCGTTTTCTGCAACCATCGGAATGGGTCGCGGAGCAATACATAGCTCACACTTCTGGGACCTGTAAGCACCTTGACGCGACCAATCATGCCTGTCCGCAGGTTTTGCTCGGTGTTTTCAATTGCAGCTCGCACAATAAAAACTCTTGCGCCCTGCTCCGTAATCGCCTGAGGACTAATCTGTGTTACCCGACCGACAAATTTCTGAGCTGGAAAAGCGTTTGCCTTCAGCCAGACTTCCTCGCCGAGATTAACAAGCCCGATATCCTCTTCAGGGATAGCCGCCTCTATGACGACCGGATTGACGTCAGCAGTCTCACAGAAAACTTCGCCACGCCGGATGAACTGACCGCGTTTCTCCTCAATCTTAGGGGTAACGATCACACCGCCGATCGGCGCGCGAATTTGGGTTTGCTCCAGCTGCGTTTGGTTAAACGCAATCTCCCGCTGCGTTTGTTCCAGGCGTACGCGCTCGATTTGGGCCGCCGCTGCTCCGGCTGATGCCTGAACTCGAGTCAACTCGTGCTCAAGAATCGCATAACGAGCACGCGCGTCGTTCAGGTTAAGCAAGTATTCGTCACCTCGCAGTGAGGCGATAACCGCGCCTCCTGGAACGAGATCGCCCTCGCGGAAATGGACCTTATCAACCACGCCATCAATTTCAGCATTTACCGTCGCTGGCCGTCCCGGAAGTACGTAAGCGTTACCACCGACTTTCAGGTTCCAGGGCAGAAAGATTAGCAGGAGTGACAACGCAATAACCGTAGAGAGCATCGCAAGCCGCTTCGCCTTTGGCATTGCCAGAAATGCTCGCTTCTTGGCAGCAATAGGTTCTAAGGCACCGATCAATGGAACCTGCCGGTAAAGTTGGGCATTACGAATCGCAACTGTGGCCTGACCGGAAAAGATCTTGAGCAACTCCAGATGCGAGGCGCTGAGAAAGCGAGTAGTCTTGCTCTCTGAGACCAGGACCCCAAGGGCTCCTTCCTCGTCCGCTAACGGCAGAGCGTAAAAACTCTTCATGCCGCTTGACGCGAAGTGTGCCTGAAACTTCTCTCGTGTTTCAGCGCGATCCGAGTCGATTTCCCCATTCAGCTCTGAAATGTAGAGCTCCCTGCCAGCGTTTCCTGCCCAGTCGATGATCTGATTCCATGCTCTTACCTTCGGATCCTTCAAGTTTACGTTGCTCTCCCCGGCGATCGCGTTAATCACGTATCGGCTCTTCGTTAGCAGCGCGATCGCACAACGGTCAAAGGGAATTAGTGTTGCAACTTGATTGACCACCACGGTCAGCATGCGATCGAGATCCAGAGAGGAAACAATCTCCCGGCTCGTATTCAGCAGTGCGTGCAGCTCCTTGACTTTCCGTTCTGCCTGGTGACGCTGCGCGTTGCGAATCGAATTTGCAGCTTGCGTAGCAATTTCAACCAGAAGGTCTCTATCTAACTCGGTAAACCTGCTTTCATCTCGTTTATTGACGATCTCCAGCGCACCCAACCAGCTTTGACCATATTTGACTGGCGCGCAGATCAAACCACGAGCTGAAGTATCGCTGAGATGCTGGAGTCGCTGAGTTAGGCGTGTGTCACCTGGGTCATTGATGGTCAGCGGTGCATTATCGCGCAGCATTTCTCCCACCACTGTGCCTGCCTCTGCCTCGCGGTGGCCAACCAGGGCTTTTTGGTATCGGCCGATCACCTCGCAGCAAACCATCTCAGTTCCGTCAACCAACCAGAGGCTACATGACTCGACCTCCATTACACTGGCTGTGCGGTTGCAGATAATGGGTGCCAGTTCTGAGAATTCGATTGTCGAGTTGAACGACTGGCTGATGTCGTAGAGCTGCGTAAGTCGCGTCAGTGCCTGCAGCATACCTGCCCCCATCGCGGCTTCGGAGCGACGCGCCACGATGGCTGTTGCTGCAAGTCTGGCAAACTCATCCAGTAACGCAAGATCGTCGCTGGTGAACTGTCCGCTTTGCAGGTTGACCGTCTCAATTACGCCCACCGGGCTGGCCCCATCGCGCATAGGGGCAAAGGCTGCTGTTTGCAGAATTGTTCCAGCAGCTGTTTCGGACAGATGGGTTGCCGCTTTCAGGGCCCCAAAACTACGCGGCGCATCCGCCCGCAACATCTCGGCGAGCAATCCCGCGTCTGCCGGTCGCGGCTCGCGCACTAGCGTCTTGCTTAGCGTAGTCAGATTTGATGCTTCACAACGGAGGGCCCGGCCGTCAGTATCAACGATCCAGATCAGCAGATTCTCAGCTTTGAGACTGCGGCAGATTTCGCCGCCTATGATGTCCAAGAGCGAGTGATAGTCCTGAGCGGAGCATAAGGCCCGGGCGAACTCTGTCACTCGTGCGATGTGGTTACCGTTCTTCATTGGACCTTCGAACGAGAAGGCAAGCGCGGGCTCGGAGCCGCTCCGCGCTTTCCTGTGCAACAGGTCGGGAAGTAGGTTCCGGAGCAGTGCTTAGGAGGTCGCTTCCGGAAGTAAGCTAACACCTTTTCAAAACGAGTTGGTTCACAGGCCAGCCCTTTTTGTGAGGGCCGGGAAGGATGCATTGTGGCTGGTTTTTATGCCAAATCTCGTTGTAAGTCAATGACTATCGGGGAAAACTGTCGTAAATAATCACTTCCGTTCCGATGGGCGTAAGCTCACCCAATTTTTTGGCGGCAAACATTGGTACACGGATGCAGCCATGGCTTGCCGGGTATGAAAACACGACCGGGCTGCCATGAATCGCAACGCCCTCGTGAATATAGTTAGGGTAGTAGAGAAGCCCAAGAGAGCTGAGTCTCCAACCTGAGATCTTTCTCAGGATCCTAAATGTTCCTCTGGGCGTGTGCGCCCGGTGAACTTGCCCATGGTCCACATAAGATTTTTCATTACCCGTGCAGACAGGAAGAATGTGTGTAATCAAACCATCAGCATCGACGATGAATAGAACCTGGCGGCGAATGTCGATCTCCAGATGCGGGGAATGTGTGAATCGAGGCAGCGGCCGCGTGCTAACGCGCAAAGCATTAAGTTCGTTGGGCGTCAATCGCCCAGTCCGTTCACGGCCTTCGACCTTTTGAAAAGCAATTAATGCGTGGCGGAATGCCGGGTCAAGATTGCCGTCTACAGGCCCCGTCCAATACCCAAGATCTGCCAGCCGTTGTTCCGCCTCGAGCTTCTCTTCCGCCTGAATTGGCTTTTGGGAAGTCCCCTTTGGAATTCCCTGGACCTGGACCGCATAAGCGAATATGAGAAGAACCAAATGAAAGCAGAACAGTAAAACCGGAATGATGCATTTGTCATTTCTCGTTTGACATTTGACATGCCATGCGCCATTTTTCTTTAGCAGCAAATCAGTTGGTTCAGAAATATCCCAAAATGACAAAGGGAAACTGTCAAATGCTAAATGGGAAATAGTTATGGCAGTTTCCGGATCCCTGCCGCTGCCTCCTGCTCCTGCTCCCGCTCCTGCCGTCTGCCCCTCACGCCCGAGCCTGACACTCCAGATGCCCGCAACCACAGTCAGTTTCGCCTCGACCCCTTTCACATTCTTCACTGCAGTAATCACTTCCTTCACGCGCTGGGCAACGGCACGGGACATGCGCACATTCTTTCTCGTTCATCTCTTGTGACATTCTTTTCTCAATTGCAGCCAGCCATTCGAGCGTTCCCGGCTCGTATCGGAGGTGCAGTCGGCAGCTATTCCACGAGCTCACATAAGCTGTCCCACTACAACCTTTCAATGGAGCCGCTCTGCCCTCTTGTTCGCATTTCAGATTATCCTCAATGACCAGTAAGCAACGCATGTGCCCCTGGTTAAACTCCAACGCGCCTTTCGCGCTAGCAAAAAGGTCGTAAAGAGCCCAGTGTAAAGAAGGCTTGTTTGGCGGATTCTGAGCTATGAAATGCGTGGCGCGTGGTTTCCCACAATACTGCGTAGGTTTTCGCAGCGATGAAGCACATTGCTACTCTCAAACTGTAGAATCCCGGGGAATTTGGTCGTTATTCAGCCGGAACACTTATTGCGAAAGCCTCAGTAGTCCCTGATTCATCGAGGAGTTTGTCTGTTGTGTTTATTCATGAGATGAGCGAGTTCCAGTGTCGAAAGGTCTTAGAGCAGGCTAGCTTCGGCAGACTAGCATGTGCACGGGACAACCAGCCTTATGTTGTGCCGATCTATTTCACGTTTGATGGAGAGCACCTCTACGGATTCACCACGCTCGGACAGAAAATCGAGTGGATGCGCACCAATCCACAAGTGTGCGTGGAAATCGACGATCGAACGAGTCACGACCAGTGGGTGAGCATGGTTGTGTTTGGACGTTATGAGGAGCTACCTGACCAGCCCGAGTTTGCCGCTGCGAGGGCAGAAGCTCTCGAGCTACTTCAGCGGCGAGCAATGTGGTGGGAGCCGGCTTATGTGGCCAGCGAGGATCGCGACATCCCACATTCCTTCACACCGATCTTTTATCGTGTTCACATAGACCGAATGACAGGGCACCGAGCGACACCAGAACAAGGTCAGACGATCCCCGAAGGTCTTGAGCCCACGGCTGAGACGCAAACCTGGTGGGACAAAATTCTAAAACGTCTGGACCCGTAGAAAGTAAAGTCTGTCACGTCTGCGGTCGTTCGTTGGCCGTACTAACTACCTCATCTGGTACAGCAACCGGCTCCTCTCCTACAATTAGATGGATCTCGTGTAATCCTCCATCATCAACAAGTGGTATTTCGTTTCTCGGCAGTGGCACACCGTCCAGCTTGCTGCTGATAATCCTGCGACTGATGCCGTCAGGGTTTTCAACTCTAATGTGATATTGAGTTGTCCCTTTGCGGTATGTGATTTCAAATTCGGGCCAAGCGCGCGGAATGCAGGGTTCTACGGTCAACAAGTTGCCATTCAACTTGAAGCCGAGAATAAACTCGAGTCCCGCGCGGTACATCCAGGCGGCCGCCCCGGTATACCATGTCCACCCGCCGCGGCCACCATGAGGCGCGACAGCGTAAACGTCAGCAGCAACCACGAAGGGCTCGACTTTGTAGCGATGTAACCCGACGCGCGTATTCGCGTGGTTGATGGGGTTAAGAAGAGTGAACAGTTCGCCCGCGCGATCGCCATCGCCCAACATTGCATAAGCGATGACTGTCCAGAGCGCCGCATGCGTATACTGTCCACCGTTTTCGCGAACTCCTGGAACGTATCCTTTGATATAGCCGGGATCGAGCGCGCTTTTGTCAAAAGGTGGAGCGAGTAACAGTACAAGTCCCTCTTCTCGACGTACCAGATGCTGTTCCACTGCAGCCATTGCATGTCGAGCGCGTTCAGGATCGGCGGCGCCGGATATTACGCCCCATGACTGAGCGATTGAGTCAATAATGCACTCCTCGTTGCGCGCCGAGCCGAGTGGCGTGCCATCGTCAAAAAAAGCCCGGGCGTACCAATCGCCATCCCAGGCTTGTTGCTCCAGCGCCGATTTTAGTTCGACCAAATGATCTCGATAACTTTGGGCTCGATTGGGCTCGTCACGCATGTCACAGAATTCGATGAACTGCTCCAGCGTCTTATAAAGAAACCAGCCGACCCATACACTCTCGCCTTTACCCTTGTATCCAACGCGATTCATCCCGTCGTTCCAATCACCAGTTCCCATCAGCGGCAGCCCGTGAGCGCCCACGGCGAGACTTCGATCCAGAGCTCGCGCACAATGTTCAAACAATGTGGCGGACTCCGCCGAAGTAACGGGCTGAGTGTAGGATTCGGCTTGTTCGGGTTCGAGCGTGGGTGCTTCCAGAAAAGCAATAGTTTGATCGAGCACCGAACGATCGCCTGTTACCTTGATGTAGCCAGCTGTTACGTAAGGTAACCAGAGCAAATCATCAGAGAAACGTGTACGGACGCCACGTCCGGTGGTTGGATGCCACCAATGTTGCACGTCGCCCGGACTAAACTGACGGCCGGCGGCTCGCACGATGTGGTCGCGCGCAATGGCAGGTTTTGTATAAAGGAGAGACAGCACATCCTGTAGTTGATCGCGAAAACCGTAAGCTCCGCTCGATTGATAGAATGCAGTGCGCGCCCACAACCGGCATGACAGCGTCTGGTACAACAACCACCGATTCATGACGATGTCGAAGGAAGGATCGGGCGTACGGATCTGGATCGTGTTTAGCACCCCGTCCCAGTGGCGGATGGTCTCCTCAAATGCTCTTTTGACAGCATTGGACCCCTTATACTGGCTGACGACCAAGCGCGCTTCCTCCACGGTTTCCGTCTGACCCAGCAAGATAATGATCTCTCGGGTTTCATCGGCTTCAAGCTCAAAGCTGGTTTGTATCGCGACGCAAGGGTCTAAGCCAGCACCTATCGCACCCGAGAGCCGATGCCGGCGTAGCGCGGCGGGACGGGCTGTTGAGCCATTACGTCCTAGAAACTCTTTACGATCACAGGTTACCGTTCGCTCGCTCTCGTTCATATCGGCGAAGGCAACACGATGGGCAAAATCATTGTTGTAGGGATTCCGCGCAAGAATCGCTCCAGTGGTCTGATCTAACTCTGTGATGATAAAAGGGGAGGAAGAGCTTGAGTTGATTCCTAATACCAGCTCGTGGTAACTCGTAACGGATAATCGTCGCTGCCGATTTGTTTGGTTATGCAGGCGGAGCCGCGAGATCTTTACCGGCGCATCTGTCGGGACAAACAGCAATAGCTCCTGCGCAATGCCGTGGCTTGTATGCTCAAATATCGTGTAGCCCTGACCATGCTTGATCACATAGGGACTGGGTTCACGAATTGGCAACGGTGTGGGGGTCCACGTCACACCGGTATCCTCGTCTCGCACATAAATCACTTCACCTGGCGGATCAGAAACAGCATCGTTGGACCAGGGGGTCAACCGGTTCTCGTGACTATTAACCGACCAGGTGTGACCTGCGCCATTCTCAGATATTTGAAATCCGAAGCCCCTGGCATTAGCGATGATGTTTAGCCACGGTGCTGGCGTCCACTGCCCTTCTCCGAGAACGGTGATATATTCGCGCCCGTCATCACTAAAACCGCCTAGTCCATTAAAGAACTTTAGTTCAGGCATAAGCGCTGTGGGCGCCATATCCTGCCGTGGGGGCTGATTGGGAGTGAAGGGTTCGGGCAGCTTGGGTTCAACCGCCGGACGTGCTAACTGATCTTCCAACGAACCTCGTTCCGTCACAATACAAACACGTGCGACGGTGTGTAGCAGTATCCTGTCCTCTTCCGGCATGATATCCGTCCGCCGCAAGAAAACGCCGCCGCGTCTATCCAGCAAATTCTGGGCACCACTTTTCCGAACAAGCTCGATAAGTTCATCCTGCAAAGACTGCGCGTAACTCGCCGGGTGATCGTTCAGGATTACCAGGTCTATTGACAGACCTTTCAAGCGCAGGTATTCATGTGCCCGCAAAACCTGCCGGACAATTCTCAAGTCGCGTGCATCATTGATCCTCACCACGATGATGGGCAGATCGCCGCTTATACCGTACCGCCAGAGGCCGCCTTGCGTTTTACTGTTGAGCGCGAGGACCTGTGGACGCGGGCGCAAATTCGGTTGCGAGTATAGAACATTACTTGCCAGTTGCTGGAAGAAGTGCGCTTCCTCCAAATCAACGTCCAGGTGACGCAGCTGCACTTGAGATTTGATCCATGCTAACTGTGCCTCGCGCTCAAATGCTCCGCGGCTGTGATACTTGTCAGCAAGCCGTTTCGCTTCCTCACGTGAACGAGCCACTGCGATGGCGAAACAGAGGCGCGCTGTACTGCCGGGTTGCAGTTGTACTCGCTGGCGTAAACTAAAAATTGGGTCGAGCACCGCGCCGATAGAGTTTGAGAGCGGCCTGTCTTCGACGATTGCAATGGGATCTGCTGTGCTGTGACCGCGACCAAGAAAACGACTGCGGTCGGTCTCGTACTGCAGAGTTCCAATCACTTCGCCCTCGATGCTTACAGTATGAACTCCCCAAATGGGTTCATCTTCCTCAGAACGCAGTCGCCGCCGCGCCAAAAGCGCGTTGTCTTCAGGAATAAACTCTGTCTCGACAAACAAGTTGCTGAATGCCGGGTGGGCGGCATCCGAGGCGGCTGAAGCGAGCACCACCTCAGCGTAACTTGTCACTTCGATCTCCCGCGGACGCGACGACTGATTAGTGATTGAAATGCGTCGTACCTCGGCATTGTCTTCTGGTGACACGACAACTTCCGTGCGTGTACGCAGACCCACATCGTCCCTCGAAATTTCGACCTTGTGCTCGGCGAAGCTGACGTCGTAGAACTGGGGAGTGCGCACAATCGGTTGGTAACCCGCCGACCAAACAGCGCCGCTTTGTACGTCACGGAGATAACAGAAGCTTCCCCAACTGTCTCGCGTCGTGTCTTCCCGCCAACGCGTAACGGCAACGGGTCCGCACATTGAGTAGCCCGCTCCGGCATGCGTGACCATAACGCAATATGTTCCGTTTGAAAGCAGCTGTGTGCGCGGCGTTGCCAGATCAACAGCGCCGTAATGTCTTGCGTATGTCGATCTCTGCAACTTGCGGCTCAGGGTGCTCGAGAGGACTTCTTCGGCACGAGGATGCGTGGCCGGCACACCACGCGGGATACGTTCCTGAAGCAATAGCTCGTGCGCCTGGACCAGCGTGTCTGAATGAAACCGCTTCTGCATTACATTGTTGTGAAGCACATTGTCGAGCGCCACAAGGTTCATGCCCTGGTGATGCGTCATGAAGGCACAGATCACTGCTCTGTTTTGATCTGGAGGTAACCGTTCAGGTGTGTAGTCAATTGCCTCGTAGAAACCGAAACGACCAAGGCCACCCTCCCGCTTAAGATAGTTCAGGTTTTGTGCCCCGGCATGGGGCTCCAGCATGGCTGCCAACAATGTGGCATACGGCGCCACCACAACGCTCTCACTCAAACCCCGCTTTAAGCCCATGCCCGGCACTCCGAAAGGCCCATACTGATAGGTTAGATGAAGATCGCGTGCGTTATAAGCCGACTCTGAAACACCCCAGGGAACGCCGTGCTTTCTTCCATATTTGATTTGCTCGGCAATCACAGTGCGGTAAGTTTCACCGAGAAGAGTCTCAGCGTAGTTGCGCATGACGAGAAGTGGCATTAAATACTCAAACATGGTCGCAGACCAGGAAATCAGTCCGCGCTTTCCATTAACCGCAGCGAGTTGACGACCCAGCCGAAACCAGTGTTCCTGAGGTACGTCGCCGGACGCGATGGCTACAAAACTCGCAAGCCTTGCCTCTGAAGCCAGTAAGTCATAAAACGACTCATCCCGCCGGCCCGCGGTCACGTTGTACCCAATGGTCAGCACCTTGAGCCTTTCGTCGAATAGAAATCCGAATTCCATCTCGTCCATAAAACGCTCACACAGACGTGCAAGGCTGCTCGTACGCGCCATCAAAGTCCTGCAGGCCTGTGCCGCCTGTTCGAGTGATTTCGTCAGTAGAAGTAGATCGGCCAGAACGTTCTCTAGATTAGATTTCGTGGACGATCCCTCCAATTGGGGACGAAGCACCGAGAGTTGAACCAGTACCTGGTCGCACAGTTCCGTGATTTGTGACGGAGCAGGCACGAGATTCAATGCGCGCTTAACCGTCTCAAAGCCCAGGACAATTTCTTCGGGATAGCGATCGGTCTGGACGGCATTTATTCGCTGCAGCATCGCACTCCAGGGGAGAAGTGTCTGTAGATCCCTTGTGAGAACTTGAGTCTGGTGAACCAACGCTCCAATCCAAAAGCGCGCGTCTTCGAAACCGTGAGGGCCATGCTCATGTACCAGAGCGTTTACTATGTCCTGGACCGTAGCAGCGTGTTTTGAGAGTTTGGCTAAGAATTCCGACCACTCAGTTAGAGTTTCCGGCGGCCTTTTCACAAGCTGCGCGCAGGCATCCAACTCGTTTCGAAGCTGTTTTACCGAAACTGCGAGGGTGCTCTGCCTGATCTTGCCGAGTATCGCCATTTCGTCGCTCATCAGTTTTATTACATCGGCCAGCCCGGCTGTGGTTTGAGTATCGAAAATCGGCCGTTCCAGATCGTTGCAGGCTTGTTTGATTACTATCAGGTGTCCAGCAAGATTACCGCTGTCGACAGTGGAAACATATTGAGGCATTAATGGTTCCAGCGAGTGTGTGTTGTACCAGTTAAATAAGTGACCGCGGAATCTTGGCAGCTTTTCTAAAGTCGTAAAAGTAAGCTCGAGACGTTCAACCAGTTCGAGTAAGCCTGTGTAGCCGAAATCGTGCGCGGCAAGGGTCGATAGGAGAAGCAATCCAACATTAGTCGGCGAGGTGCGATGCGCAATCACGGGAACCGGATCTTCCTGATAGTTGTCGGGCGGCAGCCAGTGATCTTCTTCACCGACAAATGTTTCGAAAAATCGCCATGTGCGACGAGCAAGGAGTCGCGCATTGCCCGCCTCATCAGCGCTCAATGGCTTTGGACCAGTGATTATGCGCTTGCCTGTTACGTATGCAATGTATGGAGAAAGAAGCCACAGGAGTAAAAAAGGCGAAGCTGGAAAAATCGAAGGAGTGTGTACCAGAACGAGAAGCACCGCCACAACAAGTGCAATAGCGCTGCCGGGCCACGTGAAGCGAAGCAGGGAACTCCAATCACCAGTTGAGCGCCCGGCCCGTGCTGCGGTGACCCACTCCAGCAAATGCTGCCTGGAGATCAGCTTGCGATACAAAGTCCGAACAATCGCGTCAGTCATCAAGTAAGCCTGATGCGCAATAAAAGTGATATTGTGCAGCAGTTGTGAAGTGTTGACCAGAAGGTCGTTCCAAACATTCGACAAATGACTTGTCCAGGGAGTTCCGTGTAGAGGCGTCCACAGCGCTCTGGCAAAGTTTGCATAAACAGGAAACGCAAGAGTGAGCAAGACTAAGAGTGTCCAGACTAGCGGTGAGCCTGACGCGAGGGTCAACGCCGTTAGGAACCACAGCAGGACGGTGGGAGCGACAAGGCTACGCCTGAGATTATCTAAGATCTTCCAACGCGAAATAAGCGGCAGCGCCGTTCTGACTTTTTGCCCGTTACGGTCCTTTGCGCGCGGCAAGATCCACGAGGCTACCTGCCAGTCGCCGCGCGTCCATCGATGTTGTCGTCGTGCATAGATGTCATAGCGAGCGGGATAATCGTCAAATAGCTCAACATCAGTAACCAGCGCTGTGCGGGCAAATAATCCTTCAAACAGATCGTGGCTCAGTAAGGAATTTTCGGGAACGCGTCCAGCCAGGGCCCGTTGAAACGCATCGACGTCATACAACCCTTTTCCTGTATAGCTCCCTTCGCCGAACAAATCCTGATAGACATCTGAGACCGCGGTGGTATATGGGTCAACCCCGATATTTCCGGAGAACGTCCGGGCAAAGTGAGAACTCGAGGCGCTAAGTAGCGAGATGCTAATCCGCGGCTGCAGAATGCCGTAGCCGCGGGTCACACGGCCAACATCCGCGTCGAAGTATGGACGGTTAAGAGGATGAGAGATCGTGCCGATCAGACGACGGGCCGTGTCATGTGGTAGCACGGTGTCCGAATCCAGAGTTATGACATAACGAATCTGCGATAGCGATTCCGAGTCAGCCGTGGTGACGACAAAGCTCGTGTCATTAGCGCCCCTTAGTAGCCGATTAAACTCGCTGAGCTTGCCCCGTTTTCGTTCCCAGCCAATCCACTTCCTCTCACTCTCATTCCATTGTCGGCGGCGATGAAACAGATGGAAGCGCGTTAACTGACTATCACCCGGATAACGGGCGTTCAGTTCCCCGATCGCACTACGCGCCAGTCCAAGCAACATTTGATCATTGGCAGTATGTTCCGTCGGCGCATCAATGAAATCTGTCAGCAGCGCGAAAAATAAGTGTTCGTCCTGATTGGAGAGATGATGTACCTCTAATGTTTCCAGCAATTCACGCACAAATGCCTCATCGCTGAGCATCGTCGGAATAACCACCATTGTGCGCTCATTTTTTGAGATGCCTGAGGCAGTATTCATTTTCGGTAGCGGGTGAGGTTTGATTATGAGAGTAACTGTCCAGTTCACAAGGCTCGTCGCCAAATCGCTCAGCGGAACCAGAGACAGGATGGCAACGGCTATCAATCCCAGGACATTTGCCCCAGAAGCAATTGCATAGGACGAAAGCGACGTCACCAGGATTGCGGTAATTGTCCCGATTGCTCCCAGGTAACAGGTTGTCGGATGACGAAGTACAAAGCGCAAAGCACGCTCACCAATGCGCGGTTGATACCCTAGGACCACTTCGAGTTTCGCCAGCCCATCGCCAATCAGGTAATAACCAACGTGCCGTATTTCATCGACTTCACGATCGGTTTGCGGAGCTTGTTGGGCCAGTTCCAGCACCTTCCGAGCAACCTCAAGTTCGGCGACTCCGCTACGTCTGCTAATGCGCTCGACCACGTGTCGATAACGGTCGCGTGTGCCAAAGTCCATACGCCCATAAGCGCCCACCGGATCTGATGACAGTAGGGGATCAATCAGGCTGACGCTCTCGAAAAACTCTCGCCAGTCAAGCGTTGAAAGCAAGCGCATGCTGGTGATGATATTTGCTACTGTCACCTGCGTGGCGGCCTGCCGTTGATGCTCAACCTGGACTACCTGATCGGTGGTCTGGCCGGTCAGTGCGAGTTGACGATCAAGCCAGTCCAGAGCAACTGAAAGAGATGGATCCTGATCGTGGAGACGTTTTGTAAACTGAGCAACAAAGGCCGCGTCAGGCACTTTTCGAATTTTTCTCGTGAGCAGGGAGACTATTTCGTGAGACTGGAGGCCGGGATCACTCAGCAGGTCATCGGCTATTGCATTTGCTTCGTCTCTCGTTTGGCGTGCGGCAATTGTCCGTTCCGCCAACCGCCGCAGATTCTCTACTAGAGCCAGGCGTAATGTAATCGCCACAGCCCATAATTCACCAATTGAAAGAGGTGTCTCTTTTTGATAGGCATTTATGAAACGTCTTAGTACTTCTAGATCCAGGCGGCAGTCTGTATGACGGATGAGAGCTAATGCGAACGCATAAATGCGGGGATAGCCTGCCAGTTCGCCCTCGCTGAGCTTCGGCAGTTCACGGTAGTAACTCTCCGGCAGATCTTCCCTGATCTCTCTTAGCTGCTCTTCGACTATGTGAAAGTTATCCACCAGCCATTCGGCAGCAGGCGAGAGGATCCGTTCGCGACGGATTGCGTCCGCCAACGTTTGATACGCGCCGATCAGAACGCGTTCATTGTCCTCGAGACGCGACAGCAGATCTTGTCCACGAGCCAGGCTTGCAGAAGTGTGCTGGGCGGCCAGTTGACGCGCATATTCCTCAAGGTACTCAACACTAAATAACTCTCCACCAAAAGGAAGTTCATCGCTGACAGTAAGCCGACGCGGTCTTCCGAACATTCGTGCGAAGAGTTTCGGCATATCACTCACTCTCATACAAAAAGAGGATGGCTGCTCAGCTTGGCGCAGTCATCCCCGTTTGCATCGGGATGCTAACAACCGCGCTACGCCTCAGCAATAGCGTGGCTTCAAACGATAAGGTCCGCGCGGTCTCGCACAACTTCCACCGAACAGTGTGCGCGTGACACTACGGCCGTAGCAACACTGCCAAGCAGAAATTGTTCAAACTGGCGCCTGCATGACGCACCGATAAAGATGCACTCCGCCCCCCACTCTTCAGCATTGGCCACAATCAGTTGCTTCGGATCGCCCTCCTCAATCTTTGAGGAAACAACCAGTTCCGCCGCACGCAACTTTTTCGTCGCCGTTTCTACGAACTCCTGCACCCATACTGGTGCTCCCGCAACGGAGCCTGAGATGTCTTTTCTGGCGGATCCATGCCTTGGAGAACCAACACCAGCGGTCGGGGGGTCTACTACAGTGATGAGACGTACCTCACTTGCAGGCGGCCACATGCGCATTGAAATAGATTGAACGGCGGCGGATGAAGCCCATGAGCCATCCAATCCCACGAGGATGCGGACGGGCGATCCATCTTTCCATGCAGTGCCGCGAGCCACTCGAACTGAGCAATGCGCCTCGTTCACGATTTTCTGAGAAACGCTGCCGAGCAGAAACCTGCCCAATCTTGAGTGGCCCTGTGAGCCAACAGCTACCAAATCTGGCGCCCACTCTTCAGCCTTTTTCAAGATCTCGTGCGCAGGCGAGCCTGACGATTCCTCCGCCTTTATCTTCCAGCCAGGAAAATGTGCCTGCAAGAGTCTCTTCCCTTCCTGCGCGAGGGCGCGGGCCTCGGTGACTGGTTGCGCGCTCGACGCCGCTGACCTTTTTGTCTGGCTTAAGCCCATAGGCGCGAGTCCAGAAGGAGTAGTCTGGGCAATGCTAGTTTCCGAAGCATGGGGGAGCCAGAATTCCGAAACGGTAAGAACAACAGCTTCAGCTTTGCGTGGCAAGCCGGCGCGCCGCAGATCATCAAGAGCAGCGTTCGCACATACAGAACCATCATAGCCAATCAGTAGTTTTATCAGTTCTTTCATAATGTCTCTCCCCGCATGGTTGCCAATAGATAATACATCAACCAACCTGATGTCGGCGACGCAACAACGCGGAACGATCTCTGCTTTATCTCAGCCGCAACGCTATTTCAACGACACAACCCCTCTAACCAGCGAATGGTGGTCCTGGACATCGCGTGTGAAAAAAATTCTCGATGTCAGAAACTGCATAGCACGTGCCATTTGTTTCCCCTTAGTTTCCGCGTTTTTAAGACCGTTATAACGGGTTAACTGCGGAGTTTCACGCAGGGTTGTGGTTTTTGACTGAAGCTGGCGGGGCGAATCTGCTGACAGTACGTATTCATTAGGTATCTCGGCAGATAAAAACCTGCACCAATAGGCATAAATGTTGCTCTCTTTGAACTGAGGTGTTTAAGTCAGGGAGAGAAGAAGTGAAAGAAAAGTTGGTTTATGCATGGGATCTGGCTCAGATCAGTATAAAGGATCTGTCGATCGTCGGCGGTAAGAACGCATCGCTTGGTGAACTGTTTAATGCTCTAAAGCCCAAAGGCGTTGGCGTGCTTGATGGCTTTGCGACAACGGTGGACGCGTATCGCGCGCTGCTGGCGCAAGGTAATCTTGAACAGGAGCTACGGTCATTACTCTCAGACTTCGATCACGAAGACGTAAATGACCTGTCTGTTCGGGGACACGCCGCACGGGCCGCCGTGCTCGATACACCTTTGCCGGAGGAGTTACGCGTAGCTATAGGAGCTGCGTATGAGAGGCTCTGCTCTCGCCTGGGACGCGAACTCGAACTGGCGGTCCGATCATCAGCTACCGCTGAAGACTTGCCTGAAGCCTCCTTCGCGGGCGCCGCCGAAACATTCCTAAATGTTCGCGGGCATGAAGCTCTATTGCGTGCTGTGCATCAGTGTTTCGCGTCGTTGTTTACGGATCGTGCGATTAGCTATCGCGCCAGGCTGGGCTACGATCAGTTGAAAGTGGCCATTTCTGTCGGCGTCCAACCGATGGTGCGCTCTGACAGAGGCAGCTCCGGAGTGATCTTCACGCTCGACACAGAGTCGGGCTTTCGTGACGTTGTGCTGGTCAACAGTTCGTATGGATTGGGAGAGTTTGTAGTTCAAGGAGTTGTCACACCCGACGAGTGGACCGTATTCAAACCAACGTTAAAAAGCGGCTATCGCTCAATCATCGGAAGACAACTTGGTACCAAAGAGGTACGACTAGTCTACGGGGACGGCAGCCGTACCACTCGCAGTGAGGCTACACCGGTTGCCGAGCGTGGCAAGTTTTCCTTAAGCGATGACGAAGTTCTCAAATTATCTCTATGGGCCTGCGTGATCGAAGACCATTACTCGGAACTGGCCGGGCATCCACAGCCCATGGACATCGAGTGGGCGAAAGATGGTTTGACAGGCGAGCTGTTTATTGTTCAAGCACGCCCGGAGACAGTCCATTCAGCCAGGCCCCGAACGGCCGTCGCGAAAGTGTATCGCCTGAAAGGTGAGCATGGACCTCCGCGGGTCACAGGTCAGGCGGTAGGCGAGAAGATCGGTGCTGGACGTGTCCGGGTTGTACGTGATCCGAGCGAATTACAGAAAGTCGAATCGGGCGACATACTCGTTGCCAGGCTCACTGATCCGGATTGGGAACCCGTAATGCGGCGCGTTGCCGGCATCGTGACAGACCAGGGAGGACGCACGGCCCATGCGGCGATCGTCTCACGCGAGTTTGGCATTCCTTGTATCGTCGGCACGGGAAACGCGACGCAGGTGCTCCGGGAGGCCGAAGACGTAACAGTTACGTGCTCTGAAGGACCGGAGGGCCATGTCTATGCCGGCCGCATAAGCTACGAAGTTGAGGAGATCGACGCTGCCTCCGTTCCGCAAACACGTACGCAAGTGATGCTGACTGTCGGTGATCCCGCTCGTGCTTTTCAATTCTCCTTCATTCCCAATGCAGGTGTTGGGCTCGCGCGCACGGAGTTCATCGTGACAAACCATATTGGTGTTCACCCGATGGCCCTGGCCCGCTATCCGAAACTGAAGGATCAGCAAGCAATAAGACTGATTGCAGCCCGCATCGGCGATGAAGAGCCGCGCGAATATTTTGTTCGACGCTTCAGTGAAGGCGTCGGACGTATTGCCGCTGCGTTTTATCCGAAGCCCGTGATTGTTCGTACCAGCGACTTCAAAACGAATGAGTATGCCAGCCTGTTGGGCGGCGAAGAGTTTGAACCGTCAGAGGAAAATCCGATGCTTGGTTTCCGCGGAGCGTCGCGCTACTACGACGACCGGTATGCGGAAGGCTTTGCGCTCGAGTGCGCGGCTCTGTTACGAGTGCGACGGGATATGGGCCTGACAAACGTCAAGATAATGATCCCCTTCTGTCGCACAGTGGAAGAAGCGAGACGAGTGATTACAGTCATGGCCGAACACGGACTAAAACAAGGTGATCAGGGGTTGGAGATCTACGGAATGTGCGAACTACCTTCGAACGTGGTGAGGGCTGACGAGTTTCTGCGGGTATTTGATGGCTATTCCATTGGATCAAACGATCTGACACAACTGGTGCTGGGACTCGACAGAGATTCTGGTACCGTTTCACATCTTTTTGACGAGCGCGATCGGGCCGTTCTGGGCCTAATCGCGCAAGTAATCGGAGAAGCGCGCCGAGCCGGAAAGCCGATCGGAATCTGTGGCCAGGCTCCATCCGACTTTCCGGATTTCGCTCGTTGGCTAGTCGAACAAGGTATCACCTCGATTTCGCTTAACCCCGATGTTGCCATTAAGACGCAGTTAGTCATCGCGGCTGCCGAGAGAGGTTCGACGCGCGAACAAACCTCGAAGCCTGAAGTGCCATCAGTGGAGTTAGAGGCCAGTGCCCTGTCGCAAAGCAAGGGAGCTTGAGTTCGGAAATCGCTTCTGATTCCTCCGTGTTACAAGACGATCTCTTCTCGTTCTTGGCGCAAGTTTTTGAAGTCGTAACATTTACCCGGGAAATCATGCGTTTACACTAATTGGGTTGCGGCTCGACGCGAGCGCCCTCCGTAATCTGATTGGACGGATGGGTAATTACTTCAGCACCTTCTTCAAGACCGCTTTTGATCTCTGCGTCAAACGGTGTGCGCTGGCCAACCCCAACTTCCCGTAGATGCGCCTCTCCGTTTTCGACGACAAACAGACTCCAACCTGTACCGCGGCGAAATAGTGCGCTCACAGGCACCTGCAAGACATCAGCCGCTTGCCATATGATGATGCGGCCTTCGACGCGATAGCCATCTCCCAGGGCCGTTGAAGTCTCTGTCAGGTCGGCGACTACATTGACTCGTTGTTCTTCTATTCCCAGAGCTGACACTTTTGTGAAGGCTGATGGCTCGACCAGCCTTACCTGTGCCTCCAGAGCTTCCGGGCCACCCCACTCTTCAATCAGTACCAGCGCAGCAGGAGCGACTTTGACAGCATCACTCGACAAAAGCTCGATTACGACTTCCAGCAGTGCGGGATTACTCAGTTCCACCAGCGGGGCACCAGCGCTAATGACCCGCTCGCTCTCCTCAACGACATGCAGAACGCGGCCAGGTACGGGTGCGTGAACCTTCACGGCCGCCGGCAACGCGCGGCGATTTTGATCCAGAGACAGGAACGCCGCGCGAGCAACCTCGATTTCGTGGCCCGCGGTTGCGGATTTGGACTTAGCGGCGTCGTAGTCCCGCATGCTTGTAGCCACCGCGGTTTGGGCTAGTTCTAACTCCTGACGTGATATGTCGGCACTTCGCGCCAGTGTTTCGCAACGCTCGAGATCGCGCAATGCTTGTTCGTAGTCGGCTTTCGTTCGTGCGACCATCGCATCGGCTTCTCGCTTGACGTCTTCAGCGGCGTCCACTCGGGCGGTTGCCTCTGCACGCTGTCGCGGATCGAGCGGCGCGAGCGGCAGGGGGTCGATCTGCGCTATTACCTGATCGCGCTGAACCGAATCTCCGCGCCGCAGAGTGATGCGCCGCAGGCGCCCGGCCACGGGCGCAGCGACAATGTAACGGTCGCGAACACGAGTCTTGCCTTCTCCGTCAACGGTAATGCGCATCGGCCCGCGGCGGGCTTTCGCAACGTCTACTCTTGAGGGTTTGGGACGCAACCACACGGTGAAGAGCAGGATGATGAGTCCCGCGACGATAATTAAGACCATTGTGTTCAAAAGTCGTTTCATGGCGGTACTCCAAGGGCTATTCCCGAGTCTTTAACACAGCTACCAGATCCAGATGTCGCAGGCGCAACTGAACCAGATATCCGGAAAGAAGGGCCGAAGCGGCGACTACGAGAAAAGCCAGCGTGTAAGTCTTAGCGCTGATAAACAACGGAAACCTGATTATTTCGGTGTCGATAGCAATTGTGATCAATCCGGCAATTCCATATCCGAGCGCAAATCCGACCGGAATCGCTATCAAAGTTAGAATGGCCTGCTCGCCGAGCAACATGACGCCAATCTCGCCCCGCGTGAAACCCAGCACCCGCAGCGAAGCAAGCTCATGTCCGCGTTCCGAAAGCGCAATGCGTGCGCCGTTGTAAACCATCCCGAAAGCGATGATTACAGCAAAACCGATTAAGATTACGGTTGAAACATTCATCGTCTTAGCGATAGTTTCGTTGAAACTTGCCAGGGTGATTTCCGGAATCGAAACCGCGCTAACCGCTGGTGTCTGTTTCAACTCCCGATACAAGTCTGGAATGGTTGGTGAATCAACCATGAGGAACGCGCCGCTGCTTGTATTGCCTTCCTGCATCAATCGGTTCAAGGCCCGGTGGTCCATGTATGCTGACAGACCCACCAGCTCATCGACCGTTGCCACAACGGCAATATCCCGCACGGGTCGTGCACCTTCGAGAACTTCCACAGTTACGCTCTGGCCAGCTCTTATTTCAAGAATCTCAGCAAGTTTCGTAGTCAGCACCAATCCGTCGGGCGGCAGGCTGATTGACTGAAAATCCTTGGCGACGATGCGGCGCAGATCACCATCGGCTTGTAACCCCATCAAGGCAACGCGTCGGGAGCGATGTTCAAAGCGAAGCCGGGCGGGCACCGCGCGGTAGGGTTCAACGCGAATCACCCCGGGAAAACGAGCTAGCTCGTATCGCACGTTTGCGGGACGAGGTTCGTGGAATACCACCGAAGCGTCCTCACGCTGAACGGAGTCAAACTGAACCTCAATAATTCGCTCGATCGTGTCAAAGTAAAGAAAAAATCCAACAACGAGCAGGCCTACAGCGAGGGCGATGCCGAACATCGACAACATTGCCTTGACCGGGCGCCTCTCCAAATTCCGAAGAATGATCCGCACTGAGGTGGGAACGAGTCGATGAAAACCCAGGCGCTCGATGAAGCCGGCGCGAAAACGTGCCGGCGGCTCTGGACGCATTGCCTCCGCCGGCGGCAAGCTAATCGCGCGCCTCACAGCTACCAGCGCGCCGATCCCTGCCGCTCCCAGCGAGACTAGAATGGCGCCAATAATTACTACTGACCCAGGTCGATACTGAAGCACGGGAAATCGAAAGAACTCCATGTAAAGTACGGTGATCTTGAAACCAAAATACCAACCAACACCAATCCCGAGTGCGGTACCACCGAGGATCACCACCAATGCAAGCTTCAAGAAATGAAAGCCGATCGAGTAGTTTCCGTAGCCGAAGGCCTTCAGCACCGCAATCTCCTGACGTTGGGTTGCAACCATGCGCGAAAGCACAAGGTGAATCAGAAAAGCGGTGACCATGAGAAAAATGGCGGGAATAAATGTGCCGGTCACCTGAAGCTCGGCGATCTCGTTGGAAAGAAAATGGTTTGATACCTGGTCGTCACGATTGTAAGCGCCAAGGCCGCCATAATTGGCTAGCAGGCCATCCAGTTGCTGGATCACGTCGGCCTCTATGGCGCCAGGAGCCAGTGTCAGCGCAACATCGTTGAATGCGCCTTCCATGTTGAAGGCTGGAGCAAGCGCTTCTCGGCTCATCCAAAGGATGCCCGAGCGCCGGTTATCGGGAAACATCTCGCCGCTTCTGATCTCATAGACGTACTCAGGAGAGAGCGCGAGCCCCACAACCTGTAACTTCTGCCATTTGCCGTTGATGACGGCCGACAGTGTGCTCCCGGGCTCTAACTGATTTGCAGTAGCGAAAGCAACACTGGCAAGGACCTCATTCCAGTGACCGGGCTCAATGTACCTTCCCTCCTTGATATGGAGATCGTTCAGCATCGGCACCCGTCGTTCGGGAATGGAGATGATTCTTCCTTTGGCTGGTTCTGCCAGGCCGGGCACGTCCAGGGTTACATCGGCCACCACCCGAAACTCCGCCTTAGCGACGCCAGGAATTTCGCTAATCCGCTGCGCGATCGAATCCGGCGCACGTTTGAGTTGGGCGAAAACGTCCGCGAAGCGATAGCTTTCGTAATACGACTGTTGCGAAATCTGTAATGAGTTGTATGTGCTGCGCATGGCCACAAAAGTGGCAACGCCACAGGCGACCACGAGCGTTATAGCTATGACTTGCCCGCGCAAGTGAATGACGTCACGAATGAGTTTTCGATCCAGCGTGGCCATCTTTTATCGCATCTCACGAGACTGTACGCATTGTTCTCGCTGTTCTCACCACATCAGATCCGCCGGGGCGGCTTTCTTTTCGTTTCGATATACCTCGGCGATCTCACCGCTGCGCATCCTCAACACACGATCAGCCATGTCGGCAATGGCTGCGTTGTGGGTAATGATTGCCGTTGTAGTACCGAGCTCTCGATTGACCTTTTCAATCGCCTCGAGAACTAATTTGCCGGTTGCGTAATCAAGGGCACCGGTGGGTTCGTCACAGAGCAGCACTTCCGGACGCTTCGCCACAGCGCGGGCGATTGCCACTCGTTGCTGCTCACCACCTGAGAGCTGAGCAGGGAAGTGATTCATTCGGTCTCCCAGACCGACGAGTTCCAGAGCTTCTCGCGCTGTCATAGGGTGTTCAGCGATGTCTGTGACTAGCTCGACGTTCTCAAGGGCAGTCAGACTCGGAATCAGGTTATAGAACTGAAAGACAAAGCCGACGTGCTCGCGCCGGTACCGCGTTAACTCTGCATCATCATCCAACGAGAGATTGTGCTCGCGATAGAACACCTTCCCAGTAGTCGGAATATCTAAACCGCCAAGGATATTGAGCAGAGTTGACTTGCCACTACCTGACGCGCCCAAAATCACGACAAGTTCACCGTCGTAAAGTTCGAGATCAATGGAGCGCAGTGCCTGCACTTGAACGTCGCCCATCTGGTAGATCTTTGAGATAGCCCGTGCGACAAATGCGGGCTCAGCCTTCTCAGCAGCCCGTGCGCTCATTCCAGGAGGCTGACGGCTTGGTGCGTCAGTTGTTTCCTGGGGTTGTGGCTTCGGTTCAAGCGGTTCACAGCCGACGGCCTTTGTGTTTGTCGCCGATTGATAAAAATGGGTCATTCCTGGACCCCGTCAGATTGCCCCAGGTTCTTGTTTCTCTACTTCTGCCCTGGGAAACTCGCCCTTATACAGACTTGGGACTGCAAGGCGTATACCCGCCTCCGGGACTCACGAATTGAGCCGCCGAAGGCTCCCTTTTCTGAGATCAGCTGGAAAGACGTGTGTTTCCTCGCATTGGATGGGGAACTTCTCGCACCTCAGCTCGGAAAAGAACTCTGTCGACGAGACGAATCTGATAATGAATATCGGCACGTCCGTTGCACTCAGAACGTCGTAATATCCGAAGGAGCGCCGTCAGCCGAACAACGGCCAGAGGTCCTGGCGCGTGTCTTTGCGTGGCTGGCTTGTTCCGATAGGTGTGTCGCGGTACTAAACAGGCGAGTCTTAATATGTCTAATCCTGGAGACCTCGCGCATTTTTGGACTCAGCCTACTGACGAACTCCTGGAACAATTAGGCTGCGGCGCCGGCGGTCTCACTAACATAGAGGCAAAACGCAGGCTCAGGCTTCATGGTCCAAACCGGTTGCGAGCCACCAACAAGACGGATGCTCTAACCCTGCTCTTGGCGCAGTTCAAAAGCCCGCTGATTCTCATTCTTTTGGGTGCGGCTGTCCTCTCATTTTTTCTGAATGAACCTGTCGATGCCCTGATCATTATCGCGATAGTTCTTCTAAGTAGCGCGCTCGGATTCTTTCAGGAGAAACGGGCAGCAGATGCGGTGAAATCTTTGCTGGCTATTGTGAGGATTGAGGCTCGGGTCGTACGCGATGGCGTGGAGATAGATGTGCCAGCCGATGCAGTGGTGCCTGGTGACCTTTGTGTCCTCAATGCGGGTGACATTATTCCCGGTGATGCAGCGATTCTTGAATCGAAGGATCTGTTCGTACAGGAGGCGGCGCTGACTGGTGAGAGTTTTCCCGCAGAAAAGGATGCTGGAACAATCGACAAAGAGACTCCTCTCATGAAAAGGACGAATAGTCTATTCATGGGCACCCACGTGGTCAGCGGCAGTGCCCGGGCACTAGTCATCCTCACCGGAGCGGCAACTGAATTTGGCAAGGTATCGGAGCGTTTGCGCTTACGGCCCCCGGAGACAGAGTTTGAACACGGCGTGCGGCGCTTTGGTTATCTTCTCACTGAAGTGACGCTAATACTCGTTATAGTAATCTTTGGTATTACGGTCTATCTAAACCGGCCCGTCGTCGAATCATTCCTTTTCTCTTTAGCAATTGCCGTCGGCATCATTCCCGAATTACTACCAGCCATAATCAGTATCAACCTGTCGGTTGGGGCAGTGCACATGGCGCGTCGGAAGGTGATCGTGAAACAGCTGGCTTCGATCGAAAACCTGGGTGGCATGAACATTCTATGCGCTGATAAAACCGGAACCCTGACGGAAGGAACGGTGAAACTACAGGAAGCGCGAGATGCAGATGGCAATAGCAGTGAGAAAGGGCTTTTCTATGCCTATTTGAATTCGTTTTTCGAAACAGGCTTTACCAACCCTATTGATGAAGCTATACGTACGCACCGGCAGTTTGATCTTACGGGGTATCAAAAGGTCGATGAAGTACCTTACGACTTTGTGCGGAAGCGACTGAGCATTCTGGTCGCAAAAGACGGCGCTCACCTGATGATTACCAAGGGTGCAGTTAACAATGTGCTCAATCTTTGTTCATCAGTTGAGTTGCCGAGCGGCAACCAAAACACCACCGGGATACGCGATCGGATTGAGCAACAATTCCAAAATCTGGGCAACGAAGGTTTTCGCACGCTTGCGCTTGCCTATAAACCCTTAGGCGCTGTCTCCCGCATTGACAAGGAGCAGGAAGTCGGAATGATCTTCCTTGCTCTCCTTGTTTTTTTTGATCCACCCAAAGCAGGGGTCGTTGCAGCTTTGAATGATCTGAGGAGGCTCGGCATTAAGCTGAAGGTGATTACCGGTGATAACACACATGTGGCCGCGAGTGTGACGCGAAACGTGTTGGGCTATGAGCCGAAGATTGTGACGGGTAAGGAGCTAAACCAATTAAGCAACGATGCGCTGAGCTCACGCGCTAACGTGATTGACGTCTTCGCTGAAATTGAGCCTAGCCAGAAAGAGCGCATCATTCTCGCCCTCAGAAAATCTGGAAATACTGTTGGTTTTCTCGGCGACGGGATCAACGACGCTTCGGCGCTCCATTCAGCCGACATTGGAATATCGGTCAATAGTGCGGTTGATGTGGCCAAGGAGGCTGCAACTGTAGTGTTGCTGGAAAAGGACCTAAGGGTGTTGTCTGCCGGAGTTCAAGAAGGCAGAAAGACGTTTGCCAATACGTTGAAGTATATCTACATGACTACAAGCGCCAACTTTGGAAACATGTTCAGCATGGCCGGCGCCGCGCTCTTTCTTCCTTTCCTGCCATTGCTTCCGAAGCAGATCCTCCTGAATAATTTTCTGACTGACTTTCCGGCGATGGCGATCTCGACGGATGTAGTTGATCCGGAGCTAGTGGAAAGTCCAAGGCGCTGGAATATCACTTTCATCCGCAATTTCATGATCGTATTTGGGATTGTAAGTTCCTTATTCGATTTTCTGACCTTTGCGGTCTTGCTCTTCATTCTCAGGGCTGGGCGGGAGGAGTTCAGGACCGGTTGGTTCGTCGAGTCGGTAATGACCGAGGTACTGATCATAGTTGTCATGCGCAGCTGGAAACCTTTCTATAAGAGCATACCAAGTCGTCCGCTGACGCTGGCTATGATCGCGGTGCTCCTGATCACACTGGTGCTGCCTTACAGTCCGTTGAAGGGATTACTGGGTTTTACGCCCTTGCCAGTCTATTCGCTAATGCTCCTGGGATTTATAACCTTGCTCTACGCCGGGGCTTCCGAACTCATTAAAAATTACTTCTATGCCAGGGCATTTGATAATGAGTGACGTATGGTGAGTTCAGCAACGTCTCAACTTGCGACCAGCGGCACGTTCGACAGCAGCAATGTTCTCATTAATCTTGTCGGTGGCCCCCGCTTCATCTTCGATTCTTACGGTAGTCATGACATGATCGGACAGCCCGCGCGCCTGTTGGTGGCATTTCTTAGCAAGAGCCATTAACTCATCCCAGTTTCCTTCTATACAAGTCCCGAGCGGACTAAGGCAGTAGCGTAGCCCGCTTTCGTCGACAATTTTCAGAATCTGGGCGAGATCCTGACTCAAATGCGTGCCGCGCCCCAGTAGATTGATGTTCAATTCAACTAACATAACTTATCCTCCGTTCACGAGTGCCGGGGGGCGGTCGCTTTGTCGATGAATGAGCCGATAGCTTCTGAAAGCAGCGACAAACAACGAGGCCGGCAGAAAGTGGAAGGATGCCGAAACTCCTGGCCATGACTCCTAGGCTACGCCGTTGAGACCGCTTTCGCCGTGGGAACGTGCAGCGCGTCGTGCGGACGCACTCCCGTCTCTATGAATGTCTTCATTCGCATTAGATCGTCATCCATCTGATGTTTTGGATCGGCGCCAAACAGCTGGGCGATCGCATGGCCCAGAGCACCTGCCGGCGGGTTGTAGGTCATCTTCACGTCAATGCGCGTGCCGCCATCAGGATTTGAGCTGAACCGCGTCACACCCTGCTGCTGAATTATTGCGCCGGGCAAACTCTTCCATGCCAGGCGCTTATTGAACTCCAGATCCGTGATCTCCGCGTCCCATTCGATCAAGAATCCGGCAGGTCCGCCAACCGTCCAGCGATAGAGGCCGTCGCCGATCCTTCTTACCTCGCGAATGTGAGACATGAACTCAGGAAAACTCTCGGGATGTGACCAGTATGTGAAGACCTCATCAACCGGAGCGTCGACGCTGATCGTCTTTTCTATGTCGATTCCCTTAACGCCGCCGTCGATCCCGACCAGTTGTCGCGATTCAAGATTTGTTAAGGCTCGACTCAAAACACCCAGCCCCACGCTGCTCATAGCAGATCCAAGTAGGCCGCGCTTTTTTACGCCATACAACGTAAGCGCCCCACCGGCCGCGGTTGCAATCAGACGGGTCGTCGGAGACCAGTTAGTCTTGAGCGGGCCAATGCGCGCTCCTAGGCGTTTTCGCCCACCCTGAAGTGCAGGAAGATCGCCAGCATAC
>Ga0209341_10000534_pt1 | contig 39364 bp, 49 predicted proteins | sample RifCSP13_2_FD_184020 | JGI IMG/M metagenome (GOLD analysis project Ga0209341, IMG submission 184020) | Soil microbial communities from Rifle, Colorado - Rifle CSP2_sed 13_2 (SPAdes) (version 2) | ecosystem: Environmental > Terrestrial > Deep subsurface > Rock core/Sediment | place: Rifle...
GCGGGCAGCGGCATAACGCTGGACGATTCGAGCACCAACGTGGTCATCGCCGCCAACACAGCCGAGTTTCAGCCGGCCAGCGCCACGCTGACCAATTTGGCTGGGACGGACTACCTCACATTCGATGATGCGTCCTACAATTTCTACCTGGGCTACCATGCTGGGATTAACGATGCTGGCTCGGCAAACCTCTATGTCGGCTATCGAGCCGGGAGCTCCGATGGCGCCAGCAATGGCTCACCGGCAGCCGTGTCCAATACCGGGCTGGGAAACTGGGCGTTACGGTATAACGCCACTGGTCACAATAACACCGCTGTCGGGCAAAACACATTGCTCAATAATATCAGCGGCCTGCTAAACACGGCCGTCGGGGCGGACACGATGTTTCAGAACACCAATGGCATCTATAACGTCGCGGTCGGCACTGATGCGCTCCATCTGAGTTATAGCGGCAACTGGAATGTCGCCATTGGATCCCTGGCTTTGTACGACATCACCACGGGCGCCAACAACACTGCTTTGGGTTATTGGTCGGGCAAAGGTTTGGCCCACGGCTCTGGCAACACCATTCTGGGGGCCAACACGACGGTCTCAAGCGGTGTGTCGAACAACATCATTCTAGCCGACGGCAACGGCACCATCCGATTGCGGGATGATGGAACCAACTGGACCTTCGCCGGCGGAGTGCTGGTGACTAATGGAAACGTCGGCATCGGGACGACGGCCCCCCTGGCCCCGCTGTCGGTCAGCAACAGCGCGGCTACCCTGTTCCAACTGAGTTCTCCCGGCAATAACGCTGTGGCTACTATCACCACCAACGGGAGCGCCAAATTTCAATCCGGCACCTATTACCCATCCAACACGTTCCTGCCCACGGCGGCTATGCTGGGCGCCGGCGGATTTTGGTTGGTCAATAGCAACGGGAATTTGGTCACACTCTATAGCCTCGATGGCTCAACCACAGCAATGAAAGTGTTAGCACCATGAAAAAATACCTTGTCCTGATTCTATTCGCGCCCCTGGCCTGTTTGGCTCAGATCTCTTGGCAAACCAACGTCACGGCCATCGTGAGCACCAACGGCTTTGGGTCCACCAATTACACGACCAATATCACGGCCACGTTGCCACTGACGCTGACCACTGAGTTGGTCAACTTCCAGCGGCTGCGCAGCGCCTGGGAGGCCCGCAACATCTCGCGCACCAACGCCAGCCCCCCTGTCTCGGCACAGACGTTCCGCGATTACGTCGAGAGCATCGCCGAGGCCGCGCTGGCGGGTTATGCCGAGAAATCCGAGCGCTATCTGGCCGAGGAAGTGCGACGCCGCTACCTTCAGGCGGACGCGGCCCAGCGCGCCCGCATCTATCGGCAGACGCAGTGATATGCCCTACTCCTCATCCCATTACCCATGAGTTTACTTTTTGCCTTGCTCGCCTTGACCGCGGCGGCCCCCAAGGGCCCCCTGCCGGCCCCGCGCAACACCCACTACGTGCATTGGGTCACCAACGCCACGCACAAGACAGGCGGCGGCTACAAAGCGGATCCGTTTCTGGTGTCGTCTGCGGACGAGTTGGACGCCTTGCTGCTGAAGCGGCTGCGGGAACACACGACCATTTACCTGGGCACCAACGCCGTGGGCACCACCACCTTCATCACGTATGGCGGGGGGCACCGCGAATCATGGTGGCGCCACCCCCTCGAGTGGCATTTGCCCAAAGGGGCGCGTTTGATCGGGCAGGGCATGGACCGAACCGTTTTAGCCCTCACGCCGGAAGCCCGCCCCCAACCCAATCCGGCCCCGGGCCGAATCGCCGTGGCCACGCTGACAGACCTCCCGGGCGACTCTGTCATCGTCTCGGATTTGACTGTGGACCTGGCCGTTAGTCCAGAGGCGCGCCCGGTCTCCACCTGCGCGGTGGCCGTGTCGGGCGACTACGCCGCGATTCGCCGCGTCCGCGTCATCCATGGCGGCACCCGGACCAACGCCGAAGCGTTTTTGCTGGTGGCCGGCTGCCCGATTACCCGCTCCAATGTCACCGGGCTGCGCATCGAGGATTGTGTCGTCGAACAGTGCGACCCGCGCACGGACGACCGGGCGGGCATCTGCGCTATCCTCGTGGGCGCGAGCTGGTCGTATGGCCTCATGCGCCAGGCCACCGACGCTGTCATCGCTCGCTGCCGGGTCGATGGCTCGACGTACCCGCCCACCAAAGCCTTCGCGGCCCTCGGTTGCAAAGACGCGGCCGTCGAAGACTGTGTTTCCATCAACTGCGATTTCGGGTTCTATGTGGATTCCTGGCGCACCGAGTCCGTGTCCCTGCGCCGGAATCGGTTCGTGAACGCGGCCAATGCCGTGCAGTGGGTGCTCGGAGGCTCGGCCCACTCACACCAGGCTACCCTGGGCCGCGCCGTGCTCGAGGACAACGTGTTTTTGCTGGCGCCACGCGGGCCGGGGCGCTATCCCCCGCATGGCGTTTACCTGTGGGCGCGGGAGCCCGTGCAGCACCTGGAATTCACCAGGAACTTTGTCGGGTGGTCACAGCCGCCCACCAACACTTCGGCGGCGACCGGCTTTGTATTTGAGGTGCACAACGTCGCGCACATCCAGGCCCGAGACAACTGGCTCGCGCTGGACGGCCCCTGGGGCCAGCGCATGCACTCATACGGGGCCGGCGCGGTGGACGCGTCGGGCAACCGCACCCTGCCAGGGGATCTGATTCGGTGGACCAACCAATGAGCGCCCAGCTCAATGAAGAACTGAGCCTGGCCTTTCAGGAGGCGCTGCGCGCCCATCGCGATGTGTTTTGTTCCGCGCACTCAACGGAACTGAACCGCCGCCTGGACTCTATCGACTCGGCTTTAGGCGGTATTCAGAAGGACTTGGCGGGGCTGCGCGACCAAGGCACGACCCTGTGCAAGATCAACGAAGAGAGAATCACAGGCATCCGCCGCGAGGCGGCCGTCATTGCCACCTGTCTTTCCCTGCTCTTCGGCGCCGCCGGCCTCTGGGTGAAATGGCAGGGCTCGCCGAGCGCGGCTGTCAAACCGAACTATCCGCCGGCCATTTCCCAAACACCTTAGTTTTGACATCCTCTGATGGACCTGCTCAACGATCTCATTTCGCAAGTCAGTTCGGCCTCGCCCGAACTGCTCACCATCCTGGCCGTCGTCGTCGTCGGCTACGCCTGCAAGCTCTCTACCTGGGTGCGGAACCAGTTCATCCCCGCCATCGGTTTGCTGGTGGCCACTACTACCTATCCCCTGCTGTGCCCGCCCAGCGCCATCAACCCAGAGGTCCGCTACCCGCTGGTGAGAGAGATACTGACCGGGACCGTCTTGTGGTTTATCGCTTGGTTTGCGCACGACAAAGTGCTGCGCAAATTGGAACGCTTCCTCCCGGACGAGTTATTCCCGAAACCGCCGGAAACACCAAAATGAAACTGAACCTGACACTCATCGCCTTGGCGGGCGTAACTCTGATCGGTTGCGCTCGCTTCGGCACCACGCAAACCGACCTCTCCTATGAAAACGGACAACCGCTCCGCACGATTACCACGCATGCCTCGGGGCTCTCGTTCTTCGCGAGCCGCGCGACCCTCGCGACCTGGAAAGCGAGCCAGACCGACAAGACGCAAGGCGCGTCGGTCGGCAACCTGAGCCTGGAAAGCAACGCCACCACCAACTTGACCGCGCTGGTCGAGGCGGCGGTGGGCGCCGCGGTGCGCGCGGCCAAGCCCTAGCCGTGACCGCTGCCGAGACAAAAAAGGTATTGCAAGCGCTGTACACTGCGGCTGTCGTGTGTCAGTTGGTCGATGACATGTACAGCGTAGGCAAGCAGTGGCCCAGTGTCCAAATGCAGCTGCGGGCCCTGATCCAGCAACTGCAAGCGTTGTCAAAGGGTGGCCATCACGCCCGGCGTTAACCTCCCTTCCCGTCCGCCTTCCACCGTCGCCGCGTTCAGCAGTTCGTTGCTGGGTGTCCACGCTAACCCTCGGTTGCCCTGGCCGTGGCCAGCGCTGGTTAGCGTGGCGTCAACCACGCCTTGTGGCTGGCGCCCGGCAAGCGCACCAACCGCCCGCCGCTCCAGCGGGTGCCCCGGCGGAAGGGTTGGGCCGGCTGCGGGCTGGCCTCAGCGCCGCGCTGGACCAGCTCGAACGTGAACGGTTCCAGCGCCCGCAACTCCGGCAGGCAGGCGCTGTGCAGCGCCCGGCTCTCGGCGGCGGCGCCCAGGGCATCAATCTCGTCGGGGAAATACTCCAGAGGCCGCCAATGCCCGGCCCGGCGCACCTCCAAGCGCACGGCGTTGGCGTAGCGCACCAGGCGCACGTCGGCGGTTTGCCCCAAGCCATCGTGGGGCACGGCCATCTGGCAGGCCACCAGCTTCACTTCGATAAACCGCGCCTCGCAACGCCGCCGCAAGGCCGTTAGCTCCTCAGCAATTCGTTTCGCTGACTGGTCAAACTCTTCCATTGACGTCATTTGCTGTTAAGCCGGCCCATTTGCTGTTAAATCGGCCCGCCTGTGAATAACTTGAGAATAACCCGGATGATCCTATGGCGGTGAAGGTTCCACACATTGTGCGCGCATTTCACCCCTCTCCCGACTCGCGGCGTTCCTCTCTCTCAGAACGCGGGCTGAGCCGTGGCTCTCAACTCACGCCGCTACCAACTGTTCTTCCCCTTGGGCCAAACCAAGGGGATGCTTAAAAGACGGCACTTCCAGGTTGTGCCGCCTCACCACTTCAATGCAGCGGTGGTGAATCTCAGCTACGGTTGCACTCTTTTGTTCGTAGTACAGCCCGAGGGCGGCGTTCACGATCATTTCCTGCGACACCCCCGCCAGCACGGCCACTTGCCGCAGGAATTGGTGGGCCTCCGGAGAGGTTCGCACGTTCAGTTGCACAGTCGCTTTTTTCATATCCAGCAAGGGCAGTCTTGCATAGTTGCTAGCGGGCGCAAGACATTTTTCTTGCTAGACTGGTGGTGCTAGCTAGAATGGCCCGCGTGAACGACGAGTGCCAACTAAACGTCCGCGTGCCGAGCGCCCTGCGCAAGAAAATCCAAGTGGAGGCCATCCGCACCAACAAAACCTCTGAACTCATTGTGACTGCGGCGCTTCAAGACTTCTTCAGAAGCTGGTCGCTTAGCGAGCGTGCCCGCTTCTACACTTCACGCCCCTATGCCCGGCGCAGCCAACGCCCAAGGCCGGCTCAGGGAAACCCCGAGAAACGAAACGGGGCGGGCCTGAACACCCCAAGCTGCCCAACCGTATGAATACCACTGAGACGCCATCCCACGGGCCGCTGAACCTGGAAAGGAAGAAATGAGCGTGATCCTGATCCTCTCTGCGCTGTGGGCCGCCAGCATCATCGCCGCCGGGCTCGCGGTTTGGAAAGCCGCTGACCGGAGGGACCGGGGGCAGGGCCCCTCTTGCCCCAAGTGCGGCCGGCCCTGGGTGCCGCACCCCGTTGAGGGCGGGCTTTTCTATTCCTATCGCCGCTGGACTTGCCGCTGCGGCACCAGCCGCATTCTGCCACTATGAATGATTCCCTCGCACCATTTGGCCACCGCCCGCGGGCGGGCAGTACTGCTTCATCCCCGGCTACCGGCCAGGCCGTGCAAAGCCACTGGCTCCCGGTGGAGTCAAGGCCGGGGGGGTGGCCATCCCCTTATTTCCTTCCCGCGCCAAGCCGGTGCCGGTTCGGATGCCGGGCCGGAAAGGCAGGTGCGATAAAATGGCCTTGGGCCGCACCGGCTTCGGGCGCACTCCATCCCTATCCAAAACCATCCCTATGAAACAACCCATTCCCAACGACGACCCAGCGGCTCGGCCGCCCTTGATCGACAACGGCTTCACCCGCCTGCTCAGCGAGCATCGCTGCGGCCACCTGGCGCACGAGCTCTCCACCGAGCTGCGGGCCCTGCTGGCTGCCTGCGAGGAAACCGGGAAACCGGGCAGCCTCACCCTTAAGCTCTTCGTGAAACCCGCCAACAAGGGCCAGGCCCTGTTGGTGCTGATCGAGGACGAGTTGAGCCTCACGGCCCCCAAACTGCCCGTTGAACCCTCGGTCTTTTTCGTGGACCCAGACCACAACCTCTCCCGCGACCACCCGCAGCAATTGAGAATGGAGCTCCGCACCGTGGAGGTTGAGCCGGTGGCCACGGCGGTCTTGCGCCAGGCCGCCTCCCAATAAACTCGAAACCTGAACCAAACTCGAAACCTATGGAAACCACCCATGACTCCGCTCCCCCTCGACTGGAAGTGGACGTGTTACTGGCCGCTGGCCGAGCGTTAGGCAGCGAACTCATCAAACCCGGTGAGGACGGCCTGCCCGCCGTGCTGGTCCCAGCCGGGTATCAGTTGCAAAGCTTGGAAGCGCTCTTGCCCCCGCAGTGGGTCAAAGCCGCGCCGGAGTTCACCCACACGCAGAGCTTCGCCGCCTACGTCCAGCGGCACCTTCGGCCTGAAACCACCCATCTGTTTGTCCACCCGGCCGATGACTCCTCCCGGATGCTGTGCGTGTTCGATTACCACGCCGCTGCGCCGGGGCGCTGCGCGCATCGGGCCACTTTCCGGCCCAAGCCCACCAAGGACTGGCAATTGTTCCTCAGCCAAGCCAACGTCTGGCTCACCCAGGTGGAGCTGGCCCTCTTTTTGGAAGACAACGCGGCCTTGTTCGTGGATCCGCCCGGAGCGGAGTTGCTCGAACTCGTGCACACCCTGCACGGACACGCCGAGGCGCGCTTTAGTGCCGCGGTGCGCCTGCAAACCGGGGCCGTGCGCCTGCACTACGACGAAGACGTGGTCGTGCGCGGCGGCGAAAACATCAGCCAGGGCCAGATGGAGCTTCCCGCCAAACTGGTTTGCGGCGTGGCGCCTTTCGAGGGCCTGCCGCCCTACGCCCTCACTGTTCGGCTGCGCTACACCGTCCGCGAGCACAAGTTGTCCCTCCGTTACGAGCCGGTCCGGCCCGATCTGGTGGTCAAGAGCGCGATGCACGAACTGGTCAGCGAAATCCAGACAACCACGGGCTTGGCGGCTCTGCACGGCTGGCCTTCGTAAGGACTCGATTTTTATGGCTGCTCGGTTTCTTGGGCTTCCACACAACTGCCGGCTCCTCTGCCGCCATCTCTTGGCGCATGTATCATAGCCGGTCGTCCAGCCGAGCAGCCATTTTTTGATCCCATGAGCGAACCCACCACCCTGGACCTGGCGCCGATCACCCTGCAGCCCCTGGCTACACCCGTGGCCCCTTCCCCGGCGGACATCCTCAGGGCCGTGGTGGAGAAAGGGATCACCCCGGAAAACATGGCCGTGGTCGAGAGGCTCGCCGGCATGTGTCGCGAGGTCCGGGCCGAAGAATCGAAAACGGCTTTCTTTCGCGCGCACTTCAGGCTGCGCAAGACGATGCCGGCCATCTACGCCGACCGCGAGGTCCGCACCAAGTCGGGCGAGCTCGCCTTCCAATACTGTTCACCGCAGGAGATCAAGGACGCCCTGGAGCCGCATCTCCTCCAGCACGGCTTCTCCACCATCGTCGGCCAAGCGCTGGAGAACAACCAGGTCACGGTCACGCTCACCGTCATCCATGAGCTGGGCCACAGCGAGTCGCGCAGCTATACCACCCGCGTTTCGCCGGGCACCAGCTTGATGAGCCCCACCCAATGCGACGCCGCCGCCACCACGGCGGCCGAGCGCCAGTTGCTCATTCGCTTCTTTGGCCTGCGCACCCGGCTCCGGGCCGATGATGACCCGCGCCACGTCGGTGAGTTCATCTCCGCCGCCCTGGCCGAGGAACTGCACCGGCGCGTCCAGGATCTGCACGACCGGGTGGATGAAGTGCGCTTTCTCCGGTTTGCCGGCGTCCAGGTGGACGGCTTGCCCGCCCGCACCCATTACCAGCAGATCATGTCCGGCAAATACGAGGTGCTGGACGCGCAGCTCCGCAAAAAAGAACAGCAAGGCAAATGAAAATCGTCCCTTGCGAACAGAACAGCCTGGAATGGCTGCGGGCCCGGGCGGGCATCCCCACCGCCAGCGAGTTCGATCAACTGGTCACGCCCAAGGGCGAACTCCGCACCGGGGAAATGCCCCGGAGTTACCTGGCCCGCAAACTCGCCGAAGCCTGGCTGGGCGGCCCGTTGCCCGGCTACCAGTCCATCGACATGGAACTCGGCCAGATTCTCGAGGAAGAAGCCATCCCGTTTTACGAATTGGAGCGCAGCACGTCCATCACCCGGGTCGGCTTCGTCACCACCGATGACGGCCGGCTCGGTTGTTCGCCGGACGGCTTGCTCGGCGACCAGAGCGGCCTCGAGATCAAATGCCCGGCCGCCCACACCCACGTCGCCTGCCTCCTGGCCGGCCAACTGCCCGCCGCTTACGTGCTGCAAGTCCAAGGCGCCATGCTGGTCACCGGGCGCGCCGCCTGGCAGTTCCTCTCCTACCGGCGCCGTTTCCCGGCCCTGTTGCTGGAAATCGAGCGGGATGAGAAGCTGATCGCCGTCTTGCGGGCAGCGCTGGACGCATTCCTGGAGCGCTTGGACGCGGGCCTGAAACGGTTGACGGAACTGAACGGCGGTCCACCCGCCCGCTTTGCTGCCCCGCCGGCACCACCCGAACCCAACCCCATCGACCTCATGCCGTGAAAACACCCGCATGAACCCCGCCCTGCCACAACTGATTTCCGAGGAAGCGCAGCTCTGGAATGACTTTCTGCGCGTCGAAGCCGAGCATCAGCCCCCGATTGCCGTGGCGCGCCAGGCATGGTGTGAGGCATTGCTCCGCCTGCAGAAAGCCCGGCAGATCGCAGCATGGCGCCAAGAATTTGCAGCCTCACTACCGCAACCACCACCCCAACCCCAACCCCAATCCACCCCATGATTCACGCCCGTTCTGACTACCAACGCATTCAAGACCCCGGCTACACCGATGCCGCGGGCAAACAACACCTCATTCCGAAGGACGAACCAGTCTTTCTCCTCCGCGCCCAGGACCAAACCGCGGCCCCCGTGCTGCGCCACTGGATCAAGTGCAACCGCAAGCTGCTGAAAACGCAGCGCCCACACCTGAGCGCCGAGCACATCAAAGCGCGGCAGAAGGCCTTGACCCTGGCCGAAGCCCACTGCTACCGCTTCGAGGATTGGGCGCCCCAAAAACCGGCCGATTGCTGACCCGTAGGGCGCGCCGCTTGGCAGGCGATTGCACAATGGAGAAATCATCCATCATCTCAACCGGAAATGGAAGCCGACTGAATGCAGTCGCAGTGAAAACCGGACAGTCACTACCAGCGTGCAAGTGCATGGCTTCAAAACTTGTTTCGGAAGGAAAACTCCAACGCTTACAGCGAGGACTATATGGGAGACCACACTAGCATCGCGTGGTGTGACCACTCGTGGTCGCCGTGGATCGGCTGCACGAAAGTCTCACCCGGATGCCTTAACTGCTACGCCGAGGCCCGCGACAAGCGGCACCTGCTGGAAGATGTGGACCATTGGGGACCGGGCAAACCACGGTGGCGGACGCGGGACTGGCGCAAGCCGCGGCGGTGGAACAAATCCGCCGGGCAGCTCGAACGGCGGCCGCGCGTGTTCCCCAGCCTGTGCGACTGGCTGGACCCGGAGGTCCCGATTGAGTGGCTGGCGGATCTGCTCGCGGTGATCCACGACACACCGCGCCTCGACTGGCTGTTGCTGACGAAGCGCCCGGAGCTATGGCCTGCGCGCGTATATTCTGCGGTTCACGTCCGCCATCACTGGGCGGTGGACTGGTTGAACGGCACCCCGCCCCCCAACGTCTGGATCGGTGTGTCGGTTGAGGACCAGGAGCGAGCCGACGAACGCATCCCCGCATTGCTGCACATCCCGGCGCACATCCGCTGGCTATCGTGCGAGCCGTTGCTGGGGCCGATCATGTTAGACCGCAGTTGGCTGACCGGGGATAGCTGGGAGACGCCAATCGGCCGGCACATGGACTGGGTTGTGATCGGAGGGGAGAGCGGACTTCAGGCCCGGCCGTGCCATCTCGCCTGGATTCGCAGCATCCGGGACCAGTGCCGGGGCGCTCAAGTGCCGGTGTTCGTCAAACAATGCTCTGGGCAAAGACCGGGACAGCAAGGTCTGATTCCAGACGAACTATGGAATATAAAACAATTCCCAGAATCGGACCGGACCGAATTTTCACGGCGAAAGAACAGCCTATCCAAGACCGCCGCGATACTCCCGCCCGCTGAGCGGAGCGGGAGTCCATTTGAAGCACTATCAGTTCATGCATGAAACTCATCGGCATTGATCCCGGCCTGGATGGCGGCGTGGCCTTGTTGGGCGGCGGCGAAGATGGCGAGCTCGTGCACACCTGGATCACGCCCACCCTGCCGCATCCCTCCGGCAAAGGCCACCGCCGCGAATACGATGTGCCCGCCATGCGCCGGCTGCTCGGCGCGACGGTGGACCTGGCCGTCATTGAATCTGCCCAAGCCAGGCCCGGCCAGGGCGTCAGCTCCATGTTCTCGATTGGCAAAGGCTTTGGCCTCTGGCTGGGCCTGCTGGCGGGCCTGGGCATCCCTTACGACATCGTGCATCCCCGCCGCTGGAGTGGCGCCATGCTGGCAGACGTGGCCAAAGGCGACACCGAGGCCGCCGCCGCTGTGGTGGCCACCCGGCTCTTCCCCGCCTTGGACCTGCGCGCCTCGCCCCGCTGCCGCAAACTTCATTCCGGCATGGTGGACGCCCTGCTGATCGCGGAATGGAAGCGCCGGCAACTGCTGAACACGCCTCGATGAAGCGCTTCACCGCCACTGAACAATGGGACAAAGAATGGCACCGCAAACTGGATTGCCGGCTCAAATGTTTCTGGGCCTACCTCTGCGCCAAGTGCAACGCCATCGGCGTTTGGGAACCGGATTTCGAGTTGGCTAGCTTCCAGATCGGCGGGCCCGTCAGCGCCCAAGACCTGGCCCATTTCCAAGGGCGCGTCCAGAGGCTCGCCGACGGCAAATGGTGGCTCATTGGCTTCATTGAATTTCAATACGGCCAACTGTCGGAGACCTGTCCCGCCCATAAGCCGATCTTACGCTTGCTGGCCGCCCAACCCGAGGTGCGCATCCTCCTCGCCGCTAGCCTACCCCATACCCTATTTAATAGGGTATTTACTACCTCTCTTAATACCCATCCCTCAAATACCCTATGCAATAGGGTACAGGAAGAGGAAAAGGAAAAGGAAGAGGAAAATAATAAGAAAAAGAATAAGGGGGGTCCAGGGGGGGAAAGGGAATCGGCCACCGCCCGGCTCTGGGCGCTCCGCCAACGCCTGGACGCCTTGGAAAAGCTGCTCCAGCCGCATGAACACGCCCAGGCCCGCGAGCTGCCGGAGAAGAACCGCGACCAAATCCTGGCCTGGCGCCGCCAGCGCCGGGAGTTGCTGGCCCAGATCGCCCAACCCCAAAACCCATGCCCGGCTTGAAACCAACCACTTATGACAACCAGAGCGCCGAGACCAGAGCGCCGAGGTTGGGTAGAAAGAGATTCCTTGGCCTCTGGGCGCCACCAGGACGCATCGTAGGGGGCGGGCAGGTAGGAAGCAACCACCTCGGCGTTGCGACGCCGTGGCGGGCCATTTCCGCGCGATGGCGGGCCATTGGCGGCGAGACCGGTGGGGCGCCCCGGCGCGGTGGCAGCCCTGGACAAGGCCCCAGGCAATCCGTCGCACGATGGAGTGGGGCGGCGGTATGAGCAACACAGAACGCGCCAACGGCGGTTGTGTCCAGCGCCTGGTGAGGAGACGGCTCACCGCAAAAGACTGGGATGACGCCGCCGACCTTTTCGAGCAAGGTGCGGTACAAGCCGAGGAAGCATCGCCAACCACGCACACCACCGCCGCCGCTAAATATGCTGTCGAGCGGATGAACAGCCTCGCCATGTTCGCAACTCGCAAGTCCGTGGAAATGAGAACCCGTGAACGCATGGAGTCTCCTAACGAAAAAGCTGAGCCACTGCCGCCCGACGGCGACGGTGGTGCGCAGAAAGGACAATCGAAATGAAATCAAACTCGAAACGGAAAGCGGGGCGGCGGGTAGGTGCAGCGCCCTTGTTAGACCACACCATTGCGGATGCTGACATCATCGGATACGGCACAGCAGCGGTGAAAACATCCGCTGGCCTCATGCACGTCATTATCAGGTCTGGCAGTCCAACATTCAAGCGTCTCGAAAAGCTCATGCGAAGTGGGCGGTCGCTGTGGTCTAACGACCGAACTGAGCGACAGCCGCCGACCACGACTGTCGCCGACACGAAAGACCTATGAAAAATCCAAACCTCACGAAACGGAAAGGCGGGCGGCTGTTCGCCCTTGTTCGGCGTATGAAAACTAGCTATCAACACTCTGAATCGTTGCTCGCACGGTATCGAGAAGGGCTTTGGATTCTCGATCATCTCCGTCAAAAATCTCCTGACGGAGCTTGTAGTGAGCCTCGCGAGCCTCTCCACGCAATCCAACCTCATCATATGAACAAGCCAGTTTCTTCGCTCAATGACATCATCGAGATGGTCAAACTCAGCATACGTAACCTTCAGTTTGAGAAGCTCTTTTTTGAGGGCACCGAGTATCTGAAGCCTGAGACGCGCAAACTCGCGGATGAACTCATCGACCGCGCTCTTTGGTTGCTTGCGCTCTATGAGAATCATCGTCGCGAGCATGACCTCAATCCCCTGACAAATCAGGATGCACTTCCCGATGTTTGCGGTCATTGCCTTCAGTTCCGTAGGGATGTCGGTCATATCAACTCGCAACTACTGAACGTGGTGTCGCCGAATTGTTCGGCGACTTGTGGTCTGCGCTGCACCAGAGGACATACTCTGGTCCCGACTGACTATCGTTACAAGGCTGCGCTGAAAAGTGGCAGATGTCCGATGCGGATAAAAACCGACCCGTGGCACTATAGGACATGCGGGCGCGCTCTTTCGCCGAACGACCAAGCTGAGGCAAGCGGCGCACGCGGGCGTCCGATTGCCAACCCAGATGCGCCCGCCGCTTTGCCTCCAGCGCATGGTTGGGCATCACGGTCGAACTCGAAATAAATGTATGAACGAACAAACACAGCAACTCATCGAAAAGCTCGCAGAGAAACTCGGCACGACTGCCGAACACCTGTGGGCGGTGCATCTGCGACAAGCGCCGATAACCAGCACGACCGAAGCAATCGCGCTCTGCATCTACGCTGCCGTGATGGTCTTGGGCTACCGGCTCGTGCGTGATAAAACCAAGGATGACGGCGACTGGAACGACAACTGTGGAAGCATCGCGCTGCCGTGGCTAATCTGGGGCGTCGGAACGCTCTGTCTGCTCATCGCACTGTGCTGCTCTGTCAGCAACATCGTGGCCGGATTCGTGAACCCTGAATACTGGGCGCTCAAGCAAGTCATGGGTAACTGATGTAGCAGTGACGCCAGAAAGGACACATGACGACCGAATTAACCGAGACTCAACCGAAGCCAGAAGCGGGGCGGCCGTTAGCTCCAACCGCCGGGTCGGCGACGTGGTGCGGACTGAAAGACGACCCGACCTTCGTGCAATGCTGCTGCAACTGCAAGCATCTGCATCCAGTCCACTATCACTGCGGCACAGAGCCACAGCCGACGGATGAGCAAAAGAAAGCGGCAGGCATCAAAGGCCGCTGCGTCTGTGGCGTGCAAAAAGGCTGGGCGTGTCACAACCCGGAAATGGACGGAAGAATTTTCGACAACTGGCCGCAGCACTCAGGCGGGTGCGAGTGCTACGATCCGAAGTCGTCTAACGACTGAACTGAGCAACCCGGCCCATGAAGACTAACGACTGCAACGAAGACGCAAGGGCCGGGTCCGCTCCGGTGAGCTTGTTAGCTGAACTGGTAGCCGATGGGGCCCGTGTGCTCAGGGATCGGCTGCCCCCGCACAGCCTCGAAGCCGAACAGGCCGTGCTGAGCTGCATCCTGCTCGCCCCCCAAGACGTGTTGCCGCTGTGCCTCGAGCGCTTCGCGGGCCGTGAGGCCTTCTACGACCTCCGCCATCGCGCCATCTACGCTGCCCTGGAAACCCTCTACGACCAGCGCCACCCAATCGACCTCATCACCCTGGCCCAGCGCCTGAAGGACCAGCAGCAGTGGGAAGCCGTCGGCGGGATGGCTTTCCTGGCCCCTTTGCCGGACGTGGCCCCCTCCTCCGCCCACGCCGGCTATTACATCGACATCGTCTGGGACAAATACCTGCTCCGGCGCCTGCTGCGGGCCTGCACCAGCATCACGGGCCGCATCTACGAACACGCCGGCCACGCCGAGGAACTCCTGGACGGCGCCGAAAGCGAAATCCTCCAGGTAGGCGAACAGCGGGGCACCAGCGCAGCCCGACCCATTCGCACCCTGGTCAACGTGGCCCTGGACAGCATCGAGCAAGCCCACGCGCGCGGCGGCGCACTGACCGGCCTGGCCACCGGCTTTCCCGATTTCGACCAGCTCACCAGCGGGCTGCACGCCGGGGAAATGATCGTCATCGCGGCCCGCCCGAGCCTGGGCAAGGCGCAACCTCTGAATGTGAGCGTGCTCACGCCGGAAGGCTATGTAGCCATGTCCCAGATCGCTGTTGGGTCCATGGTGATTGGCGCAGATGGCAGGCCGCACCCAGTGGTGGGCGTGTTCCCTCAAGGGCAGAAAAAGGTGAGCAAGGTCATTTTCTCCGACGGAACATTCACGCGCTGCTGTGACGAACACCTCTGGTTCACGCAAACCAGAAATGAGCGGCGGCGCGGTGTTTTAGGTTCCGTGAAAACCACCGCGGAAATTCACCGCACCATTCGGCGTCCGGACGGCGCCTACCGAAATCACGTCGTTCCGGCCGTGCGCCCGGTGGAGTTTGCGCAGGGAGATGGCCTGCCCTTGCACCCGTGGTTGTGCGGGGCGTTGCTCGGCGACGGATCGTTGGCTAATGGATGCGTTGTATTTTCCAAACCCGAGGCCGACTTGCACCGGAAATTGATGGGCTTGCTTCCACCCGATGACACCGCCGTAGTGGCTGACGAAATGAGCCTCCGCATCAAACGACGGCAGCGGGACAACGACCGATCGGAAACCATGACGGCCATCGAGCGTCTGGGGTTGAACGTGCGCTCGGAACGCAAATTCATTCCGGGGTCGTATTTACATGCGTCCATCCCCAACCGGCTGGAACTGCTGCGCGGCCTTTTGGACACGGACGGATGTGTTGGTGGGACATCCATCGAGTTCAGCACTTCGAGCGAACGACTCATGGCGGACGTGAAATACCTGGTGCGTTCGCTCGGGGGCATTTGCGTGGAGGGGCCGAGCCGAATTCCGACCTACACCCACCGCGGAGCACGAAAGATCGGGCTGGTGAATTATCGGTGCCAAATATGGTTTGAGGACCCGTCCGTGGTGCCAGTCACCTCAGCAAAACATCTTTCCAAGCTGAGACTTGATGCGCGCCATGTGCACAAGAGCATCGTGGAAATTCATCCCGACGGAAACGATGAGTGTCAGTGCCTCCTGCTGGATTCCGCCGACCACCTTTACGTGACGGATGATTTCATTGTGACGCACAACACTGCGCTCGCCATGAACATTGCCGAGCACGTGGCCCTGGACCTCAAGCTGCCCGTGGGCGTGTTCAGCCTGGAAATGACCGCCGAGTCGCTGGTCTTGCGCATGATGGCTTCGCGGGCGCGGGTCAACCTGCGCAACCTCCGGCAGGGGTTCCTTACGGAGCGCGATTTTCCGAAGCTGACCGGCGCGGCGGGCCAGTTGGCCGTCTCGCCCCTGTTCATCGATGACTCCTCGGACTTGACCATCATGCAACTGCGGGCCAAGGCCCGCCGCCTCTGGCAGCAGCACGGCCTCAAGCTCCTCATTGTGGATTACCTGCAACTGCTGCGCGGCAGCTCGCCCAAGACCGAAAACCGCCAGCAGGAAGTGGCCGAGATTTCCCGCGGGCTCAAGTCGCTGGCCAAAGAGTTGAACACGCCAGTCTTGGTGCTCAGTCAACTCAATCGCGACCTGGAACGGGAAGGCCGCCCACCGCGCCTCTCCGATCTGCGCGAGTCCGGCGCACTCGAACAGGACAGCGACGTGGTGGGCCTGCTCTATAGGCCCAAGGCCGACGACACCGAGGAAGTCCAGGCCGGCGTGCCCGAGCGGGAGGCCGCCCCCGTCCAGCTCGCCCTCGCCAAGCAACGCAATGGCCCCACCGGCGACGTCGCCCTCACCTTCCTGCGCAGCTACACCCGCTTCGAGAGCGTCGCCAGAAGCCAGCCCGCCTGCGCACCCGACCCCAGATACAAGGATCCATGAACGAAAGAAACGCATGAATGAACCAACAACGATTGAGCGTGAGAAGCGGGGCGCGGATTCGGTGCAGCGACCTGGTTCGGCGTTAGAACCTGAAATCGCCTGCAACCTATGCCATCCCGGATTTCAGCGCACCTATTGGGTGAACCTTTATTCAAACGGAGAGATGACAAGCCCGTTCTGCGCGACGAAAGACGAGGCACTAAACCGGTGCACCTACACCGGAGAAACTCCCGACGCGATGCAGGTCGAAGTCCGAATCGTGCCTGTGCCGCCTAACGAAAAAGCTGAGCCACTGCCGCCCGGCAGCGACGGTGGCCGGCACTGAGAATATGAGTGAACCAACAACGCAACAAATCGGAGACGCGGGGCGGCAGTGGTGCTCCAGCGCCTGGTTAGACGACCCGCCCGAACAAACAGGCTGGTATTGGATGGACTACGGCATGTGGACCCCAATCTTCCCGGCGTTCTGGAATGGTCACTCATGGGAGAATAGCGGCGGCGTGCGACTCAACGTCGAGCAGTTCGAGAAAGCGCAATGGCAAGGCCCGATATTCCCCGTTGGACGCGAGATGAACAAGTCGTCTAACGACCAAGCTGAGCCACGGCCCGGCGAACAACCAAGACTCTGAACGAAGAAATGAAACTCTCGACAATCCAAGGCAGACTAACAGCAGAGGACAAGGGCCGTTGTGCTCCGGCGTCTTGTTCGGCGATCCCCTGTGACGAAGAAACATGGTTACTGATCCGTGACTTGCGGAACGCGCTCGCCGCCGCCAGCCGAGTGATCGTCTCGTGCTTTGCGACAGATGTCTTCATCGCCGAGACAAAGAAGTGCGGCATCCCTGACGGAATCGGCACGCGATCTCAGAAGTGGCTGGATGCGCGCTCGCCGAACGAAAAAGCTGACCGATGAGAGGGAGCGCGCCAATGATGTTCGACTTTGAGACAGAGCCTCAACGCGCTCCCTCTCATTCGTGTCCAGCGCCTTGTTCGGCATTTCGGGTCATTGTCGCAGACCCGCCTTGGGAATATGACGATGGATTCCGAGGCTCGTCGCACTCTGGAAACTGGCACGGGGAAATCACGTCCAAGCCGCTTCCGTATCCGTCAATGACGGTCAAAGAAATCTGCGCGCTTAAAGTCAGTGAACTTGCGGACAAGGACTGTCGGCTCTGGCTCTGGACGACCAATAAATATCTGCCTGACGCCTTTCGCGTGATTGAAGCCTGGGGATTCCGATACCGGCAAACTCTGGTCTGGCACAAGGCCGACCCTGCTCCGCTCACCGGCTCGGTCACTTCAAACGGAGCGGAGTTTCTTCTGGTCGCGGTGCGCGGAAATCCACCGTGCAAGAAACGTCTGCCATCAGCGGTCATAAAACTGCCGATGACAAAGAAGCACTCCAAGAAACCTGTCGAGTGGCAATGGCTCATTGAGCAGACAGACGATGGGCCACGGCTCGAACTCTTTGCTCGCCGCAAACGGCCCGGCTGGCACGTCTGGGGCAACGAAATCGCCAACGACGTAGAAATGCCGAACGATAGAACTCAGCGGCGGCGGGCCACTGAGCAACCCCATCAACCTGAAGCGGCCCCCCGCCGTCCGCTGGAGTGACTTGTTATGCTTCATCAAAGAATCGCTTTAAGGCGTCATCAATGCTCTGACTTGGCATCGCCCAACGAGCCGACTCAACGGTCAGAACAATCACGGGGATGGTTCGGCCAAGTTTGGTATGGACCTGCTGAAAGAACTCATCTTCGGAGCCTTTATAGTCAAACGCCATCGCCTCACGCGACAGTTGTCTGGCGCTACGGCAGTTGGAGCGCGCGAAGGCATCCAATCCTGGCAGCTTTTCGGATGGCAGGTCATCTACTCCACAGAAGATTGCAACGTATTTTGGCATAACAGTGTTGTTAGCACAAACCCAATGGCCAAAGACAAACCCAAGGCCGATGGCTGACGCGTTGGGTGGCGCCGAAATGTGGCCGAAGCACGACCCGCCCGGACAACCAGAAAGGAAAGAGAACCATGAAGACTCCCGATGGCAACCAGAACGCGATGGCCGGGTGCGCTGAAGTGACTGGTTAGGCGTCTGGCCGCAACGCACAAAAATATGAGTGAAGAAAACGACAAAGACCTGGAGCGAACACAGGAACTCTATGACTTCCTCCAAGGCAAAATGCCGGAAGGAACTCGTGTGACCAGAAGCCACCGCCCGAAGCTGACGCCTGACCAAGCGTGGACGGTGGTGTGGTATCTCGGCAATCAATACCGGCAAGTGACCGACCGCGTTGGAAAGTGCTGCGTCTGCGGCGAGCTATACCACACATGGCAAGGCGGAGGATGCCTCGACTACGGGAAAGCGCCGTATCATTTCTGCGACTCCTGCCTGGACGGCGAGGAATACGCAGCGAAGGAAAAACGTAAGCCGTCTCACGAAAAGCTCACCGACGCCGGGCCAAAAACGCCATGAATTCAACTGAGACGCAATCCCGGCGTTCGGTGCAGCGTCTTGTTAGCACGTCCGGTCTTTTGCGTCCGAAAAGAAATGCTTGCACTAACCCAACGCTCGGTTATTGTGGCGGTGCATGAAAACAACAAAACTCGAAATGGGCCTGATGAAAATTCAGGCGGAAACGCCTGCGGAATCTCAGGCAATCTGTGGCATCATCGAAATGAACTCCACGATGATGCCTGCCGCAGTGGTCAACAACCACGGATGCAGATGGGTCGGGAAAGAATACCTGAACTGGTGTCTCATCCCCGACGGACACTTGGACGGCAAGTGCCGCAAGAAACACGCGGAAGGCGACGGGTGCGACTGCATGAAAGACGGCATCGAAGCTGGACTCAAGAAGTGGGCAAAGCTGCCGTGGAACTACGTCTTCAAGCGCGCATGAAAAAGAAGAATCCTGCGGCGGTCGCACTCGGCAAGATGAGAAGTGCCGCGAAAGCCAAGGCTGCCCGCGAGAACGGGCAGCTTGGAGGCCGTCCGAAGAAACCGAAACGCACCGCCCGGCGTGCTAACAGTGTTATTGGGCCAAAGCCGCCGGCCTTAGACAAACCGCCCGGATGACATCCCTTAGCTGTGCCGTCCGCGTTGTCAGGCACCACTTTTGGCCGGCCTGTGCCCAACCGCAAGATCCTCCAGCCGCTCCTGCGTCGCCACGTCCCCAGCCGCCACCGCTCTCACATACTCCACCTCCCGCTGCCCACCCGCCTGTTTGGCCCGCTCCCGATACTCCGCCTGCTTCTGCCTCATATACTCCCGTCGATCATCACAACTCATCTTCTCCCGATACTTCGCGTGGTTCAACACCCGCCACCCCCCATCCACTGCCTCTATCCGCCGACCACCATACTCCGCCGACCGCGATTCCGGGTCCAAACCCCCCAACCGCCGCAACGCATCCCGACACTCCTCCAATCCCACCCGCGCAAAATCCGCCAACCCAGGCACCGACGCCTCCACCACCCCTTCCCGGTTCGCCATCGCCAACATCGTTATCCATACCAACCGCGTCGCGTCCGGCTCCAACCGCCATAACGACGACCCGATCAGCGTCCCAAACAACTTCGTGTAACCTGCCATACCCTTCCTATCGTGTACTCACCCTGTAAACATGTCAACAGATTGTATCAGACATTGTGCACGTTGTCACCACACGTGACGCTTGTGCACACAGTACCAGAGTACAGAGTACAGACGACCAACGATACCCCTCGGCAGTACCCCCCCATTCCACCTCCACTGCCCCCATCTCCTTCCACCCATATCCACTGCCATCCCAGAAATCCCGAATCCTCCGTCGGAAATAGAAGGGGGAGGTATTATATGCGCGCCAGGGCACGCCCGCCCCTTTGGGGGTCACCCCCGCCTCGACGCACCGCTGGAAATGGGGTTTTCCAGCGCGAATCCCGCAAGTCCCCGGCCCTCAGAACCCTGGAATCACACGGCAGTACAGTAGGAGGGTGCGGGTTGCGGCTACAGGGTCTAGTTTTCGGGGTCCGAAGGGCTTGGAAAGGCCGACTCGCATGTGCAAATTTTGCACGCATCGACAAATTCGGATGCGTTGATGCGTGGCTCTGTGACAGTAACGCGGTGAGGTCGGAGATGGCGTACGGCGGCCAGTCCCGTGAATCCGCGCAAGGTCGCTGGGGAGTACCAGCGATGTGTTTGGCGGCGCCAAGCATCCAGGATTCAGCTTACCAGCTACTCGGGTGAGCGATCTAGTGGGCAGCGCAAACCAACCTCCGGTTCCAGTGATGGTCCGGGTTACCAACGGCACGCGATTCGGCGTGCAATCGGAACGTGGTCGATACGTAAACCACGATCAACCTCTGCTGTTACGCGGTGGAGCATGGATTTTTGGGTGGGTCGGCGGTGTAAAGCGCTGTCGGCTCACCCTTTCTTTTCTGCCCTTGCGGCTGCAAAGCGTTGTGCTTTGCGGGCGAGGGCAGAACATGAAAGGACTGCAGATGAATACGACTACGAGTTTGGTGACATTCAGCCCTTCAACACCGATGGATTCCAGGATGTTGGTTGCGCGCTCGAACCCAACGACGGGCCGGGTTGTGACGGCCTTCGCGTCTCGGCATGAGATGCGGCGAGCGTTTGGGCTGACGAACGCGGAAGCGAAGCGCCGCTGGCGCGAGATGGCGACTGAATTTGGCCAGGCGGCCAACATGCTCTACACGGGGTTGACGAGCAACGGGCATCGGTGTTTGCGGGTTGCGCGCTCCCAGAGCGGGAGCTACACCTTCACTGTTCGGCCGCTGCCTTCGGAGGCACCCGTATCGGAGCCTCGGGCGAGACGGGCGGGTGTGGCGGTGGCGGTGGAAGCGGAGCGGGAGCGGATCGTGCTGGCGCTGGTCAACGGCGGGATGGAGCGGGAGAATGCGGTGAAGCTCGTGGCGCACTGATATTGTCCGGCGCCTTTTGGCGCCGGACGGCAAAAAATGAAAACGACACAACCTATTTACGGTATTCAGGATTTCGCCAGCGACCGGGAACTCTGCGAAGACGGCGAGTTCTCGAATCGCGACGGCAACACCCAGCAATCATGGGCCACAACCAATCGGGCATGCGCCGAGGCGATACTCCGTCAGGTCCGGCGGCAGCATCCTGGCGAGTGGCGGATCGTCGAAATAGGCACAGTGGCGGACTGGCCAGGTTTCCGGGATTGCCGTGATGTCGGACTCGATCCGGCTGCCCGTGTGATCGGGGTCATGTGACGGCTCTCTCCCGTCGCTGGGGCGCCTGGTTCGGCGGGGGAAAGAAAAACGCAAATGACATATAACCTGGAATACCCGAACAGCACTGCCAAAATCGAAGCCTCCTGTGACGAGGACGCGATTGCGTACGTCAAGCAGACCAATGACCCCGATGGGTTGCCAAATCCGCAACCCGTCACAATCCGCACAGAGGACGGCCGCCTTGTGGTCCGCGTGCTGCATTGACGCCGAACGATGAAGCTCACCGACAGCCGACCGGCGGCGAGCGGTGAGCGCAAACAAAACAACCAATGAACCAAAGACCGTGAATCGCAGAGCGGGTCGGCTGTTCGGTGCAGCGACCTGGTTCGGCGTCCCGGAAGAAAGTCAACATGACCAGAACAAACTCATGCGTGTGGTGCGGTGGACGGCTGAGGCTGTCGGAATATGCAGCCTGTGGGCCGGGATGTTTGTGGTGCGCCGCAAATTTCAAGGACGGCATAAATGGAGAGGTCGCCCGGTCAAACTTTAGGGAAATCCTGTTGATCGCTGGACACGAGCAGGAAAATCGCGCCGTGCTCGCAAAGCTTGAGGCTGAGGAGGACATCGGTGAGATGGAGAGGCTGTTCGGCACTCGACGGGTGAAGCCTGATATGACGCTCGAACGACCAAGCTCAGCGACGGGGACATGCCGCTGAACGGCATGTCCCCGTCGCTGGGGCGCCTGTTCGGCGTCCGGCAGAAAGGGAAATATGGCAACACTCATAAACAATGACCGTTACAGTCTGATAGTGGGAAACGATGTGGACTCGTCCTACTCGTCCGAATCCGCCGCCAATCGCGCAGCCGCAAAAGAGCGGAAGAAGGGCCGGCGTGCCGTAGTCGTGCCGCCCGGCGAGGCGTTCGATGGTAGCGGATGGTCCGACGTAAATGGTGTCGAGCGAGCATGACGCCGCTCGACCAAGCGACCAAAACCCAAAAAACGGGCCAACGCGAACGGCCCACGAAAAACAAAACGCATGAAGACAACAACAACAACTCCTAGCCGGAAGGCGGTGACCTCGTGAGACCCGCCGCCCTGGCCGGCGTCCTGGCGGACGCCATCTCCCACCAGGAGCAAATCCTGGTGGTCGGTCAGCCGGGAATCGGCAAGACCGCCATCATCCGGTCGGTCTGCACCGACATCGGTGCAGACCTGATCGTCAGCCACCCTGCGGTGGCTGACCCGACGGATTTCAAGGGGTTCCCGGCGCGCGACGGGGACCACGCGACCTTCCTCCCGTTCGGGGATACCTGGTACGCCATCACATCCACGCGCCCGACGGTCTGGTTCGTGGACGATCTCGGGCAGGCATCCGAGAGCGTTCAGAAGGGGCTCATGCAGCTCCTGTTGGGCCGGCGGATCAATGGGCACGTGCTCCCCGAGCAAGTGACGTTTGTTGGCGCGACGAACGACGCCCGGCAACAGGCGGGTGTGACCGGCCTGATCGAGCCGGTCAAATCGCGCTGGGACAGCATCGTCCGGCTGGAGACCCACATCGACGATTGGTCCGAGTGGGCCCTGGGCCCCGGCAACATGCCGGCGGTCCTGGTCGCCTTCCTCCGGGATCGCCCGGAACTGCTCAGCGCGTTCACCCCGACTCGGGATCTCACCAATTCCCCCTGCCCGCGGACGTGGGCGTCGGTCGGGCGGCGCCTGGCGCGAGGGGTCCGCGACTTCGAGCTGATCGCCGGGGCCGTGGGCCAGGGCGCGGCGACGGAGTTGATCGGCTACCTCGAGTTGGCCGACTCCGCGCCGTCAATCGACGCGGCCCTGCTCGATCCGGACGGCACCGCCGTCCCGGAGAAACCGTCGCTCCGCTACCTCATGGCCACCGGGCTCGGTGCCCGGATGGACGCGCAGAGCATTGACTCTGCGCTCCGCTATCTGGGGCGGATGCCCCAGCCGTTCCGCGTGCTCGCCGTGCGCGACGCGCTGCGGCGCGACAAATCCATCGCCCGCAGCGCGGGCTTCATCCGTTGGGCCAGCGCCGAGGGAAAGGAGATCCTGTGAGCACCCCCGCTATTTTCCCGCCGATGGCGGACATGGAGCTGCTCCGGCTGGCGGAGCAGTACCACCAGGCTGTGCGGAGCTGCTACATCTCCGCGCACGCGGAGTGGGCCGTCGGGGCTGACCACGCCATTGATCAGATGGAGTGGGTGAAAAACCGCAAGGGACAATGGAACGGGTATCCGCCGCGGCGCTGGTCCGACCCGGCCGTCCGGCAGACGGCCGCCGGCTGTGTGGTGATCCACACCAGCCGAAATTCCGAGATAGTTCTCTCGGAACGCGACCAGGCGAAGCTGGTCGCGGCAGCGCTCACGGAGGTGGCCGCATGAATGCACCCCTCCTCAAGCCGACCCCGGCCACCAGTCAGGTGGTTCGGATCGAGCGCCAGCTCAGCCGGCTGGTCCGGTTCGAGCCGTTTTTCGCCTGCCTGGCACTCCGGCTCACAGTGTCGGAGTCACCCGCCGTGGAGACATTCTCCTCGGATGGGGTTGACCTGCGGGTCAACCCGGAGTATTGCGCGTCGCTGAGCGACGCACAGATCACATCCGTGCTCTGTGAGCAGGTCCTCCACATGGGACTCGGGCACATCTGGCGCGCCCCGGCCGCCGCGGATTGGCGGGTCTGGAACCGGGCCTGTGACCAGGAGGCGCGCGCGATCCTCGAGGAGGCCGGCGCCGAGACGTTTCCCGCCGCGCCCGGCGCGGAGCCGGTTGAGGCCCGGTTTAAGGGCCTCGCGGTCGAGGCCATTTACCGCACGCTCCTGGCCGAGGTGCCGCCGCCGGCTGAAGACAGCGGCGACGGCGACGGTGAGAGCGGGGAGGCCGGCGCGGGGGCCGGTAATCAGTCGGCTCAGTCGGCTCAGGCCGATCCGGTCGCGGGCGATCAGCCCGGCGATGGCCAGCCCTCCCCGGGTGAGATGGAGCAGCCCAGCCAGGACGGCCAGGCCGAGGCGGAGCAGCTCCGGCAGGAGTGGGCGCAGGCCGCCCAGCAGGCGGCCGAACTGGCCAAGGGCCGCGGGCATGTGCCAGCCAGCCTGGTGCGGTTGGTCCGCGAGTTGACCCGGCCCAGGGTGGACTGGCGCGCGGTGCTCCGGGATTTCCTCCGGGAGCGCGCCCAGGACGATTGGTCCTGGTGCCGGCCGAACACGCGCTACGCGGACGCGGAATTCATTCTGCCCGCGCTCCATTCGGAGCGGGCGGGGCGGATCGTGTTCGCCGTGGACACGTCCGGCAGCATCGGCGAGCACTTGTTGGCCGCGTTCCGCGCGGAGCAGCAGTGGTGCCTGGACGAGCTCCAGCCCGAGGCACTCGTGGACATCTGCTGCGACGCGGTCGTGCAGCAGGTGCGCGAGTACTGCCCGGGCGACGCGATTGAGCGGCAGGCGACGGGCGGCGGCGGAACGGATTTCAGGCCGGTGTTCGGGTTGTTGGCGGAGAAGGCGGTGCCGCCGGTCTGTCTGGTGTACCTGACGGATTTGGACGGGGAGTTCCCGGCTGAGGAGCCGGGTTACCCGGTGCTCTGGGTGACCACTAGCGACCGCCGGGCGCCGTTCGGGCGCACGGTCAAAATCGAGGAGGCCGCATGAGCGTCAAGGTCGCATCGACACGAGCGCCGTCGGGCCGGCTGTTGCACGTCACGTTCTGGGCCGGGCCAGGCCGGGCGAATCGCTGGCAGAGCCGGGCCAGTACGCTGGCCCAAAAACTGCCCGAATTGACGGCCTGGCTGGCGCAACACGTGCCGGACCCGACCGAGTTCCTGGCGCGCCGGCTGCCCGAACTGGGGCCGCTGCTGGCGGATGCCCTTTTCGCGCCGCCCCCCGAGCATCGCTGGGTTTATGGGCGCATCGCTGTGGTGCGCGCGGAGAACGGGCGGTTCACGTGCGCGCTCGACATTCACGGGGGCACCCGCACCCTGCCTGGCTCCTGGCCTACACCCGAGACAGCCGCGGCGCACTGCCGCCGGGCGGGCGCCGAGCGGGTCGTGTTCCTGGGCCCCGGCGAAAATGCCGGCGATTGCAGCCGGGGCCAGCCAGACGGCTGGCGCAGTGACAAGTTTTCCGCGCTCGTCGGAGCGCGGCCCCTTTCCTGACTCATTTTTCCGACGGGGCCGCCGCAATGTGCGGCGGTCCAACGGAGCAATGAAGCTGCCCCGGACGCGACCCGGAAAGTCGCAAGAGAAACATAAAGGTATGTGCAAAGAAGAACGGTTGATGGAAGAGATCGAGCTGAGCGCCGAGCAACGGGATTTTGCCGTGGCGGCCCACAACCTGGCCGCGAAAATCCGGGACGCAAGCGCCCGGCACGGTTACGACCTGGCCGGCGCCTGCAGCCTGGTGGCTGACGGGAACTTGACGGTCCATGTCCATCAGCCCGAGGATCCCTCGGGCGTGATGGGGTTTGTGGGGTTGCCGGTCGAGGTGGGCCTGTTCCTCACGGCCAATGCCTGCGGCGGGTTGTTCCCGCAGGCGCCGGCGGTAAAATGACAAACATGACCTGGAAACAAGCTCGCATTCGGGCCGCGCAGATCTGCGCGCAACTCGACCTGCCCCACCAATTGCCCGGGGTGCGGGTGCGGGTGCGGGTGGCCGCTTACGACGACGAGGACACGCTCCGCTTCCTCAAGTCCGAGGAGCCGGACTTGAGCTTGCGCGAGCAGGAGCTGATCAATCAGGCGTTTGCCCGCGAGTTGCGCAAGCGCGGGGCGCGAGTGGAGTTCGTGCTGGTGTCCATTGCGGATTATTTCGCCTGGTTGGGCCGGGAAAACCTGGAGAACACGCCCGCCGCACGGGCTCAGTTCATCAGGTCGAGGACTGACTAACCCAAAGACAAAATGTGCGGCCTTGAACCGATACCAGCCGGCCAAGCGTGTCTCTACGCGGTGGACTGAGGCAGCTAACCATGAAAACCAAAATGCGAAACCACTGGCAGATCACCTATCGCGGTCAACTCGTTCACGAGACGACGCAACCGCAGCGGTTCCTCAACTCGGCAGCAGCGCGCGACATCGAGCGCAAGCTCGGTCGAAACTACACCTTCGTGTTGCGCTGCACGCGCGGCCCGAAAACCGGCGAAAGCTATGACTACGGACTGTGACGCCGAACGACCCAGCTCAGCCATCCCAGACTCCCGAATTGTCCGACCGCCCAGCGGGACAGTCATTGGCTGGAGCGCCTGGTTCGGCGTTACGTCTCTGGCGTGTAACCGTCGAGTATGAGTTGATGATAGTTGCCGATAACCAACGACTGGCGGAAGAAGAAGCGGAACGCTGTGCCGGAACAGATGGCAGCGGCCCGTCCGCAGTTTGCGCGCATGAAGTGCAAAAGCTCGATCAAATAGCGGTGGACTGGGAAGACAGCATCCCGTTCGGTGGCGACCGTAAAGACGAACGAACATGCCGGGAGCGAGTGACGCCGAACGACAGAACTCAGCGGCGGCGGGCCACTGAGCAACCCCATCAACCTGAAGCGGCCCCCCGCCGTCCGCTCCAGTGACCTTGTTCGGCGGGGAAGTCCGCTACTACAAGACGGCGACCATCTACACGCCCGCCGTGAAACGTGGCGGTGTCCGCCGCTGGTTTGAAGTCCGCGCTGACGGCGAATACGCCATCAAAGCATGAACCCGGAAGCACGAAAGTATCTGGCGGACATCGGGCGCAAGGGCGGTCAGAAGTCCCGCCGCAAGCTCACGAAAGCCCAAGCGCGGGCAATGGTGCGCGCCCGAACAGCCAAGCGCGCCGCTCTGCGCCAGAACGACCCAAGCTCAGCGACGGTAGTCCGTGGCGTCTTGTTATGCGTCCACGTGTTCGCCTGCCCAACCTGCGGCTCGCGGGCCTGGCACTCTGACTGGGGCGCGATACTCTGGGCGCAGTGTGAGTCCTGCGAAACAAGGTGGAAGCACACCCGTCGCGCCGATGAAGCTACGGCAGTAATCACGCGCCAAGAAATCGGCCTGAATGAATCTCTAACCGGCGCGATGCTATGACGGTGGAGCCGAGTGCGGCCTTGAACCGATGCGCTAACGACAGAGTGATATGAACAACAAGCAATACCTCGGTGACAGTGTGCATGTGGACTTCGACGGCTTCGGCCTCGTGCTCACGACTGAAAACGGCTACCCTGACGACCCGCGCAACCGGATCGTGCTCGAAGCTGAAGTGTATGAGTCGCTGGCAAAATATGTCGAGCGACTCAAGGCAAATGGCGCCGAACGACAGAGATCAACGACGGGAAAGAGCCGCCGTTGAGACAACCCAAAACCCAAACCCGTGACGGCTCTCTCCCGTTCGCTGGAGCGCCGAACTAGGCGCTCCCGGCAAGAAAGAGAAAAATGAAAGATCAATAAGAAACTATGAAAAAGAAAAACGCGCCAACGAAGCCCGCAACTCCCAGCGCCTTGTTAGCCGACTTCTTCGCGTGGTGCAATGGAAAGACCGCCGAAGGAACAACGGTCACAATTAAGGGCTGGCCGAACATGGGCCAGCCCGCCGTTGAAATATGGGCAGCGGACGGCTGCGAAGGAAAAGGTTCAACGCTTCTCAAGGCCATGAAAGAGGTAGTCGGCTAACGACCGAGATCAGGCACGGCGGACCTGAGACGCACGATTGACACCGCAGGCCACACCCGCCGTTGCCTGCATCGACTTGTTATGCTAAATCTTTACGCACCAACATTCAAAGAAGGATGGACGCACTTTGCCGGTGGTGAATGGGCAACGATCGTGACACCGGAAGACGGGGGCACAGCCTACCCCGTGCGCCCCGACGGATCGCTGTGCGAGCCGCGACCCCTGAGACCCAGGGAACGCAAGGAACTTGCAGCGAGGCAAATTCACCACGCAGACCTCAAGCTGATCGCCGCCGCGATGGACGCCGATCAGCATAAGGACAGAACTGAGCGGCGGCGCCCGTAACGCCCCGCTCGCTGAAGCGGCCCCCCGCCGTCCGCTCCAGTGACCTTGTTCGGCGGGGGAAAGAAAAAGAAAAATGACTCATACCGACACCGAAACCGGACAGCTAAACCACTTTTCCCGGAAAATCATCCGCCGCGATTACGAGGACGGGACAACGCACTACCTGTCTCCGATACCGGATGGACCGGGCGCGGTCCGCTTGCCCAGCTACAGCAATCTGAGTGCAGCGGTCAACGCTGACATCTCCGACGAGTCCGGGAAGCATGGCAAGGTGTGACGCCGAACGACCCGAACTGAGCGGCGGCGCCCGTAACGCCCCGCTCGCTGAAGCGGCCCCCCGCCGTCCGCTCCAGTGTCTTGTTTGGCGGGCAATGGAAAGACAATATGACATACATAGTGCAACTGCAAGACTACCGGATCGGACATGTGCAAGAAAGCAAGACCATTGCGGCAATGACCCCGCGTGATGCGATTCGCAATACGTTCCCCGGCTGGGAGCCTGCGGACGGCAAAACCGTCAAAACCGGACACTGGTACGCGCGGGAAGGTAACTTCCTGAGAGTAGGTGTCTTTCCCGCACCTGACTCGCTTGACGATGCTGTCGCACTCGCGGAGTCCGAAGCCTGCGCGAGGATTATCTGACGCCGAACGACCCAGCTCAGCACCCGCGATGAAACCCCTGAACGCCCTAGCACGCTGGACCGACCACCTGCAACAGGAAGGCGACGTGCGCGCCTCCACCGCCCAAATCTACACCAACTACGTCGGCTGGTATCTGGCTCGCACCCAGCCGTCCCGGCTCTCGGACATCACAAAACCCAGCGTGCGCGCTTTCCTGGAGGACCCCGCCCTGCCCTGGAAAGCGGCCACCCGCCAGATCTGCAAGGCCGCCTTGCAACACTGGTGCGATTTTCTCGGCGACGCCGGCCTCCTGCACGGCAACCCCGCCCGCTTCCGCAAGTTGCGCCTGGAGGCCCTGCCCCATGCCCTGCGCGAAAGTCGCCCCCGTGGCACCTACAGCCGGGCCCAGGTGCAGGCCCTCTTCACCGCCATCCAGGCCCGGATAGATCGCGCTCGCGCCCAGCAAGCCGCCGGCCAGTGCGCCCAAGCCGGGCAGCGGCTGGAACGCTGGGAATTTTGGCAGGCGGCCTTGGCCCTCTGCGTCCACGCGGGCTTGCGCTTCCCCTCGGACGTCCAATGCCTGGAATGGGACAGCCTGGATCTGGAGGCTGGGACGATCACGGTCTGGACCAAGAAACGGCAGCACCAGCGCGTGGTCATTCCATTGGCCCCGCCTCTGGCGGTTATCCTGCAAGCCATCCCGCGGGCCAACGGGGCCAACGGCGAGCGTTTCGTCTTCCCGGAACGGGTGCGGCGCGTGCCGGCCAAAGCCTTGCGCCTGCAATTCCGGGCACTGCGCGCCGAACTGGGCCTGTTGCATCTGAACATTCACGATCTGCGGGCCACCTTTATTGAGCACTGCCGCGCGGCGGGCTTGAGCCCGGAACAGATTGCTGCTTTAGTGGGCCATGCCAGCCCGCGGCAGAGCCTGGATTACGTGCGCGCCCCCCTGGCCCAAGAAGGCCGGCAGAAACTCACCGGACATCTGCTATGAAATGCCACCTGTGCGGCCGGGAAGCCGCCGCCAAACCCACCAAAGCCGGGCGCCAGCGCGTGCCCGCCGGCTGGAAACGCCATCAGGACCAGCCTTGGTGCCAGACCTGTTGGCGCCATGCCTACATTCTGCGGGCCGTCACCTTCCCGGTGGCTTCACCCATCGGCCTGGACTGGCCGGCCTTCCGCGCCCGCTTGGGCGCGGCCTGGGCTCAAGCCACCGAAGTGGCCAACACCGTGCTGACCGCCTTGGCCAAGGCCGACGTGGTGCGCTCACCCAGCCTGACCAAGCTCCCGCCCGCCCCCAAGCTGAACGTCTATCAGATCGCTCGTGAGCGGCGGCCGGACATGGAAAGCCAAGCCGCGGCGGCCGTTTCCCGAATGGCCCAACAGAAATACAACTCCGCCCGCTGGGCCACCATCTGGTCGGGCAGCGCCACCCTGCCCTGGTTCCGTTACCCGGTTCCCTACCCCGCCCACAACGCCTCCTGGCAAGCGCGCTGGCTCTCGGACACCGAACGCGTGCCCGTGGTCTCAGTGCGTTTGGGCGGCGAGCGCATCAGTTTGCGGTTGCGGGGTGGGGCAGGCTTCCGCCGCCAACTGGGTGCCTTCGAGCAGATTGTCAGTGGCCAAGCCGTGCCTGGCGAATTGGCCCTCTACCGCAAAAGGGTCTCTGGCAACACCCATCGGCCTGGCTTGCCAGACCGGGCAGCCGGTGGCGGCGCCCGCCAGTGCTACGACGTGATGGTCAAGCTGGTGGCGTGGCTGCCCAAACCGCAGCGCCCGGCCCCGGTTCAGCGCCGGCTGGTGCTCAGCAGGGCGCCGGATGCTTTCTGGATCGCCGAGGTGGAAGGGCGGGAACCGTGGCGCTTGCACGCTGATCACGTCCGCCGCTGGATCGCTGCTCATCGCCGGCAGTTGGACCGGCTTTCCGACGACTCAAAATACGAGGTCCGCTTGGGCGAACCGCCGCGGTTGGGAGAATACCGCCAGGCGCAAGTGGCCAAGCATCATCGTCGGGTCCGATCTTTCATGCAGCAATCCTGCTCAGCCTTGGCCAAGTTCGCTCAGCGCCAAGGCGTCAACACGGTTGTCTATGATGAAACTCAAGGCGGTTATCTGCCTGAGTTTCCCTGGCACGAGTTGCAGGTCATGCTGGCCAACAAGCTGCGTGAGTTTGGGATGGCTTGCGAGTGCGCCGGTGCGGTGGAAAGCCTTGACACCGCTCGCGAGCCGTGATAATCAATTCTTTGCGCTACCACAAAGCGCAGCGCGAGTCTGGTTGGGCACGCTTGCCGGCCCAGGCACTCGCGGAACGCGGTTTGCAAGCGCGAGGATACAGCCTGCCCAGGCACCGCCCTCGCAGCAACCAAACAACTTGGCGAATGCTGTGGGCAAATGAACCCCGAAGTGGACGAGGCCCGCTCCGTCCTCGCAGCAACCAAACAACTTGGCGAATGCTGTGGGCTGACCTGCTGGGCCATGACATTTCAGCGGAAACCGTCCTCGCAGCAACCAAACAACTTGGTGAATGCTGTGGGGACGCTGCGCGGCATCCGCCTTACTGGCGCCGAACTGCTCGCAGCAACCAAGCGACTTTATTGCTGTGGGCGCCTGCCATCGGCTCGGCTCGGTCACGAGCGCCGCCTCGCAGCAACCAAACAACTTGGCGAATGCTGTGGCAAGAAGGGCGCTGTTTGTTGTTTCGCTCTCACTCCACCTGTACCCGAAACAACCGCTGCCGCAGCCGCTCTGCCGGCCGCCACACCACCTTGGTGTGGGCTGGCACCAGATAGCGCTCGGCGCGCTGCGCGGGGTGGCCGTGCGGCCCCCAAGCCGCCGGGCAGGTGCCCAGATGCGCCGCCCGCCGCATCAAGCGCCAGGAGCCGAACCCCGGCAGCGCGATGGGCTGGCCGCGGCCAATGAACTCCGTGATCAGTTGCAAAAGCGCGCGCACCGCCGCCTTGGCAATGCGGCGCCAGACGAAAGCGGGCAGCAACGCGCAGGGCCGATACCCCGCCAGCGCCCGTTCCAGTTCCTCGGCCAGGGCGGCGGCCAGCGCCTGACGCGTCACCTGCACCCTCGAACCATGAACCTCTATGACGTCGTTCGACAAGTTTGTTCTCCTGCTGTTCCTGATCGTGCTGCTGCTGGAGTGGATTCAATAAATCCGCACCCGGCCCGTGCCCCGCGGCCATCTCGGCAGCCGCGCCCCGCGCGCACGCCGCATTTTGGGCGCGCGCAGGCGGGGTGATTTCAGGCTCATCGGCGGCACCCGGCCCGCCCAACGCCGGGAGGATCGGCCCACCCGGCTGGCCACGGACACCGCGCTCCGGGTCGATAACACCCGCGGCACGGGACTGGCCAAGCGTCCAAATCGCCGCCCGCGCCCGCTCTGCCCGCTCAGCGCTGGCACCCGTTTCACGCCGTCCCAGCCCTGCCCGCCCGTTCCTGTTCCCCCTCCTCCTCCGCCCGCCCGGCCGGCCGGGCGGGCTTCATGGATGGCGCTGCGTGGTTGAGCGGCGCCCAAGAGGGTCTCGCCTTGCGCCCAGGCCTGCCTGGCGTGGTCCACCTGCTGGCGCTGGCTGGCGCTCAGGGCGCTGCTGATCCGGGCAAATTCCTCGGCCTCCAGCTTGCGTCCGGCCCCGCGCGCCACCGGGTGCATGGCCTGGAAATCGCGCAAGGCGGCTTTTGCCGGCTCGGCGGCCCCCGCTTGGCGGTGCCACTCCACCAGCCGCTGGCTTTGCTGCCCGAACTCCTCCCAATCCTCCCGCACCGCCGCGCTGGCCATCTTCATCCGCATCGCGTAGGTCGGGGATAAATCGCTGCCGGCCCAGCGCTGGCCGCTCCGGCGCCGTTCGATGCCCAACACCGTGTGGGCCTTGTCCTCGATCAACCGGCGCACATTCGAGACCTCCCGCTGCCCGCGGTAGCGCGGACTGCCGGCATAGAGCAGCGGCCCGCTCAGCCCGAAGTGCGGGCGCACCATGAAATCGGTCAGGATCATCCACTTATCTGGCCAGGGCTGGCCGGCCGCGGCCCGGAACGCTGAGAATATGCTGCTCATCAGGTTCAAGCCCACCACCCGTGAGGCGGGATCAAACCCCCGCCCGCCCACGGTGGCGTTGAGCCAGTTCAGCGCCAGATCGCCGGCAATCGGCAAGGCCGACAGCGTGCCCACGGCCGCGCCCCGGAACGCCGTGCCGGGGCTGGACCAAGTGTCCCGTTCCAAAATGCTGGCCACCTGGGTGTCAATGCCGTAAAGATGCTTCTTCACCTTGCGCCGCCACCACTGGTTGATGCTGCCAAACACCAGCGCAAAGAGCAGCGTGGTGCCCAGCAACGGCAGCAAATGCGTGGCGGCCCGCGCGGCCGGCGGCAGCGACCGGGTGCGCCCGGTCTGCTGATACAGTTCGGCGTAGGTATTGGCGGCGTTTGCCACCCAACCTTGGAACGTCACCAAAAACTTGAACGTCCGGTCGTACTGCGCCTTGAACTGCCGGCTCACACTGGTGGGTTGGTTCAGCAACGCCAGCAGGGCAAACTTGAGTTTCTCGTGCTCCTCGGGCGTGAAGACTTCGGGGCTTTCCCCGCCCGTGCGCGCGGCGGCCTGAGCGGCCTTGGAGTAGCGATACAGCACCCGCTCTAAACTCACGTCGGCCCGCTCGAAAATCAGGCGCAACAGAGCCAGGCGCTGGCTCCTTTGGGCCGTCCAAGCGTGTGGCACATCGGCTTCGCTGACCTGCCAGAGAGGATCAGCCGCGTTAAAGGGTTGGCTCAAATCCCGCGCCTGGTAACGCCCGGCCATCGACCGCACGGCATCCGCCACCATGCCGGCCTGCCCGACCAGAGTGGCGTTGGTGGCCAAGTCGCCCAAGGCGGTGGCTCCCACCTTGCGCAAGGCGGCTGATCCCAGCCGCAGCACCGCCCGCACGCGCCGGCCCGCCTGGCTCCAGGCCGTGGCTTCCTGCTGCTCTTCCGTGCCGCGAAACTCAAGCGCCTGTTGCCACAAACGCCGCGCCTCGGCCAGAAACGGTTCTCGGTGCGAAAAGCCCAGCCGCTGCACCTCCTCCAGCAAAGCCCCTTGCTCGGCCAAAAACCCGCGCAGGCTGGCCGGCCACAAGCGGCGCAGCGCGCGCCCTGTCTCGGTATGCTCCAGCACATTATTCACCAGCACCAGCCCGCCCCGGAACAAGCCGGCGAGCTCCCGGCCCAGCGTCATCCGCCGGGTTTGCCCCGGCAAGTGCGCCAGCACCCAGCCGGCAAAACCCGCGTTCAGAATCACGTTCCCAAAACCCACGTCCACCCCGGACAACAGCCCGCCCTGGAAGAACCCAAACAATTCCTGCCAAAAACCCGGCTCCCGAAACCGCGCGGTCCCGGCGGCTTTCATTTGGTCTTGGAGCCGTTCCAAGTTGGCCAACGCCCGGCTGAAATTGTGCAGATCGGGATATTGCGCAGACTCAAAGGCCACCGGCTGGCTCACGTCCCGCGCCTGAGCCCGCAGGGCTTGCATGCCATCCACGGTCCGGTCCAAGGCCGCCCGGAACTGGATGGCCCGCTCGCTCAAGGCCCGGGCCACCAGGTCATGGAACTCCCCTTCCCGCACTGCCCCGTAGTTATACCAGCGCGAGGGCAGGCGCAGCCGGGCCGCTTCCTGGGTGAACTCGCTCTTGAACACGCGCACCGGGTCATACTCCGCCTCGGCGCTGGCCCGCTTCACTTCTGCCACCACTTCCTGCTCGGCCGCCAGCGCCCCGCGCCCATACTCGGCCAGTTCCGCCAAAAGTTGCTCCCGCACATAGCGGGCGCGCGGCACACCCGGATCGAAATTGACCGGCAAGGCGGCCGTCAACTGTTCCACCAGTTCCTGCAAATCAGCCGGGCGGCCCGTTTCGCCCACTTCCCAACGCCGCCGCAACTCCAGGGCGGCCCGCATCAGAGGCGGCTGCCGGGACACCGCGCTGTCGGTCCGCCCGGCATCGCTCACGTGCCGCACCAGATCGGCCAGGTGCTCGTTCCAAAAGGCCGCCACCCGCCAGCCGGCCGCCGCTTCCAGGGCCGCGGGTTCCTGAGTCAAACGCAAATTGGTCTCCGCCCCCACGCTTTGCAGCTTGTGGTCCGGGCCGTGATAGGCCGCGGCCAGTTCCCGGAGCGCGTTCAGAAAACCGCCCCAGTTCAGCACGCGGGCCAGCGCGTAGTCGCCCACGCCCAGACTCAGGCTGCGGCTCACCACTTGACCGCCCTGCTGGCGCTCCACGCCCCCGCGCAGATAGCGCTGGCCCGGCTCGCCGGCTTCCTGCTCGGTGATCTCCCGTCGCACCGCCTGGCCAAAGCGCTCGGTCAAACGCAGGAAGGCCAGGTCTTCCCGGGTCACCACCGAACCGCTGTCCAGCGCGTAACCGACCCTCAAAGGACTGTCCCATTGCCGGCCCAAATGCCCCATCGGGTTCATCACCAGCAACTGGTAACGCTCCAGATTGTTTTCGCACTCCGGGTGGCTCACTAAGGCGGCGGTGCGCGCCTCGTGCCGCCCCCGAAAATCCCGCTTCAGCAACCGCGAACCGATGGCCTGGCCGCGCCCCAACGCCAAGGCCCAGCGGTGCAGCGCTCCGCGGCCCAGCCCGGCCGCATGGGTGATGGTGGTCCAAATCTGCTGGCCGTAACTGAACTTCTGGCTCCAACCCTGCCAGCGCGACATCTGGTAACGATCCTCATCCAGCAACAAGGCATGGTTGGTGTCGCTGTCCTGCTGTTCCAGCGCCTCCCGCAAGCCCAGCACCACCCCGTAATCGTAGCCCTGCTGCTCGGCGGTCGGTTGACCCGGATTAGCCGCCTGCGCCAGTTCCGCCGCCTCGAACCCGGCCAAATACTCTGCGGCCTGCTCATACCACTGGCTGACAGACCGCTGCGTTTTGGTTGGGCTCAGCCAACTGGCCGCCCGCACCGTCACCGCCGGCTGCCCGGGAAAGGCGTGGTAGGTCGTCCCGTCCCCGTTGGCCTCGATCATGGGCGGATGATCCAGAGTCAGCTCGATCACCTGCCGCACCAGGCGGGTCAGTTCCGCCTGAGGCTGGCCCGGCTCGCCCAGCACAGCCTGGAACAGTTGGCGCCCCAGGTCCAACGCCCGCACTTGCACGGCCAGTTTCAGCAACTGGCGCGTCAGGGGCGCCTGGGCCTTTTCGGCGGCCACCGCTTGATTGCCCAGCTTCCGGCGCAACTGCTCGAAAGCCGCTTGCGCCTGCTCTGCCTGGCCCGCCTCCAGCAACTCGGCAATTCTCTGCACCGGCACCACCGGCACCTCGGCCAGCTTTTGATCCGCCAGTTCGGCCAGCGTTTCCACGGCATCCCGAAAACTCTCCGAATGTTCGAGCGCCCACAGCATGGCCGTGTAAGCCTCCTCGGAGAGCCCCAGCTCAGCGGCGAACACCAAAGGTTCTCCGGTCATCACCGGCCGGCCCATGGGTTCCTGCCGCAGAATCCGGCCCTGCTCGGTCAAGCGCTCGAACACCGCCCGCGCGTTGCGGGTGCCCTGCCAGGCGGGCAACTTAGCCAACCGCCGGGCGGCCAAGCGAATGGCCTCGGCGTTGTCCAGCAACACCCGCTCCAGCCCGGTGGGGATCACCGCCCAAGCGCGCTCGGCTTCGCTGCTCAGGGCGGCTATGGCCCGGCCGATCAATCCTTCCGCCTCGCCTTGGGTGATCTTGGCTGAGGCCAACTGATCCTCGAGCTGGCGCATCTGTTTCAACAAGCCTGCCCGCCCGGCATACAGGTTTTCAAAGCGCTGCTGCTCAGCCTGCATCTGCCGCCAACTGGCCAACACCTCCCCGGCCAGCCGGCGCCGGGCGTCCTCCGGCATAGTCGGATCCGCCATCGCCTCCTCAAACGTGGCCAGCCGCGTCTGCCATTGATCGGCCAAGGCCCGCGCCCCTTCCAGCCCTTGCCGGAAGGCCCGCCGCACCGGGCCGGACTCGTAAGCCCGCTGTTGCGCCTGCCACTCTCCCAACCGGGACAGCCAGGTTTCTTCGCTGGCCTGGTCAAACTCTCCCACTTCCCCGCGCGTGATCCGGTCCCGAGACATCTGCTGGCCGCGCCGGGCCGCTTCCGGGTTGCCCTGGCGGATCCGTTTCATGCGCTCTTCCACTGCCCGTTGCCGGCTCACCCAGGCCTGCTGATACTCCTCGCCCAAATCGAACTGGGTGCCCCAGCGCCGCCACACCCGCAACCGGGCCTGTTCCTGCAGCAGGGCGGCATACCCGCGGGCCTGGTTTTCGGTCTGCACCTCAGCCTGTAGGGCCCGGATGCGGTTTGCGTCCAGCGCCCCGAGTCCAGGGGGCCTGCTCAATCGGCCAGCCGTCTCCTCGGTATCCGCTGGTATCACGAACTCGCCGGCTCCCGCCTCTGCTGAGCGCGTGCCCACACCTAATGTTTGCAGCGCATTTACAAATTCACCATCCAGAATCCCCGGCACCTTTTCTGGCAGGTTTAAGACCAGCCTGTCGCCCTGGCTCAGCTTCTGATACTCGGTCTGCAGGAAACTGCGCAGCGCCTCCAGCGTTTTCCTGGCCCGGACATACTCTTTGTTGTGATACCGCAAGGTGTCCAGCCGGGTCACGGCCTGGCGCCAGAGCTGCAAGGTGGCTTCCGCCCCGCGCCGCAGCACTTGGGCCGCGTGGAACAAAGTGGCTTCCCGCGCAGGCACCTGGGCCCTGCCCCCCGCGCGGGCCGCGTCCGCCTCGGCCTGGGCGGCGATGATCTCGGCCTGCCGTTGCGGGCTGATAGTAGCAGCCATCGCCTGCGCCGTCGGTCCCGCCGCACTGAACCCCGCTTCGGCCCGCCGCATCAAGGCCCGGAGAATCCCCTGCCGATTGGACGCGCTGCCCTTGATCCACTCCCCCATGCCCGGCCATTGCGCCAGGCGCTCGACAATCCAGTCCAGCAACCGCTGGAACAGATTCCGGTCCGTCCGGCGTGACTGGGCCAAAAGCTCATTGGCCAAACGCAGCCGGTAAGCCCCTTCGCTCTCGCCCTCAAACCGGGGATACCTCTGCGCCATGCCTTCCATCTCGGCACCGAAGGCCGGATCATCGGCTATCTGCCCGATCACCTCTTGGGCTTGTGGCCCGGACAGAATGTGGTGTCCGATCTCTTCGGCGCGCACCTCGCGAAACAGGGCGTCATCGTCCAATTGCCCGCGCACATAGTAAATGACCCCGTGGTCGTAGAACGCCAGTGCCCCCTCGGTGCCCTGGGCTGCTTGGGTTGGCTGCCCGGAAGCTTGGCGTTGCCCATTGATGGCAGCCAGCGCCTCCGCCTCAGTTTGGACCGTTACCTCCCGCACGCCCAGCCGGGCGGCCTCGGCGGTCTCCTGAGCCGTGAGCGGTTGCGGCGTGCCGGGAGCTACCTCTGGCTGACTGGTATCCGCCCCCGGCGCAGCCCGCTCTGGGGTGGGCCGTTGCGTTTCGGTCGGCGCCAGTGCTCCTGCAAGCGCTGACGCGAAACCTGGTCGGCCATCCGTTGCTCCCAATAGTCCCGCGACGAGGCCGCCCGCCCGGTCCGCCACGGTGGCGTCAAAGGCGTCTTTGGCTGCGGGTTTGGCTGCGGGGTCAGTGATGGCTGCCAGGGCTTTGTATTCATTGCGGTAAAACTTGTCGGACACGGCTATCAACAGGTTTTTCACTGGCCGCGCCGTGGCGTTGTCCGCCAGCGCGTCCCGAATATCCTGTTCGCTGTCCCCAGGGCGCCAGGCCAGCAACTCATGCAATTCCTCTGCCTGGGCCAGGGTGAAAGTCAAGTCCGCGCTGGCCACTACCTGCCCCAGCTTTGTTTCCTCTGCGATTGGTTTCCGCGCACTGGGCTTGGGCTTGGCCGGCAAACCTTCCCCTTCCTCCCCTTCCTCCCCTTCCTCGCTGGGCACGGCCGGTCCAGTCACCTCGCTGGGCGCCTCATAGCTGTCCAGCTTTTGCTGGTGCGCCTCGCCTTGAGCCCGCAACGCCGCGAAGTGAGCGGGCGACAGAGCCAGCCGATACCTATTGCGCGCCGGGCCCGAATAAAACCAGTGCGTGGGTTGCCACTTCGGCAGCAACGTATCCAGCGGGACGCCTTGGCCCGTGGCCGGGTCTGTGGCAAACACTCGGCGGTGCGACCCGTAAACGCTGGCAGCGTGGCGCGAACCGTCCTGCCGGTTAGTCAAAACTACCAAGCGGTGTGACTGCTGAGTGGCTTGGCGGCTGCCGCCTCCGCCCACGCCC
>Ga0209341_10000535_pt1 | contig 39325 bp, 28 predicted proteins | sample RifCSP13_2_FD_184020 | JGI IMG/M metagenome (GOLD analysis project Ga0209341, IMG submission 184020) | Soil microbial communities from Rifle, Colorado - Rifle CSP2_sed 13_2 (SPAdes) (version 2) | ecosystem: Environmental > Terrestrial > Deep subsurface > Rock core/Sediment | place: Rifle...
GGTGTTCGTCGCCGAGAAGTCCGGGCTTATCAAGGTATTCGATTCGCTCACTGACACCACTGCGTCTGTCGTGGCTGATTTCGGGAACGACGTTCACAATTTCTGGGACCGCGGCCTTCTCGGCGTCGCCCTCCATCCCAACTTCCCCGCCACCAACTGGGTCTACGTGCTATACGCGTGGGATTCGGGCAACTCCTGGGGGGACGCGTGCCCGAATCCACCTGGTTCGACCAACGATGGATGCGTGGTCAACGGACGCCTGGCGCGCTTCCAACCGGGAGGCACCGTAGACACCGAGACCACCGCGCAAATCCTCCTCGGAGGTTTCTGGTGCCAGCAGTACCCAAGCCACTCCCTTGGTGACCTCGAATTCGGTCCGGGGGGAGCGTTGTTCGTTTCGGCTGGAGACGGCGCCAGCTTCGGGTTCACCGACTATGGCAATGGCGGAGGCGGTCCGGGTTCGCCGACTCCAGAGAACCCCTGTGGCGACCCACCGGTCCCGGTCGGAGGCGATCAGCAGCCCCCCTCGGCCGAAGGTGGAGCCCTCCGCTCTCAAGACTTGCGGACCGGTGGAGACCCGGTCAGCTATGACGGGGCCATAATCCGGGTCAGCGACACCGGTGCCCCGCTTCCCGACAATCCCGTTGCGGGTGAGCGGATCGTCGCTTACGGGTTTCGCAACCCGTTTCGCTTCACTATCCGGCCGGGCACTTCGGAGGTTTGGGTCGGAGACGTGGGCTGGGCGGAGTGGGAGGAGATCGATCGCCTTGCTAATCCCGTTGGGGCACCAGTAGAGAACTTCGGCTGGCCGTGCTTCGAAGGCATAGGTCAGCAAGGCGCCTACGACAGCTTGAACCTGGGGCTATGCGAAGACCTGTATACGGACGGCGGCGTCACGGCGCCCTATTGGTCATATCCGCACGTCGATGGGACGCCGGGATGCCCAGGGGGCGGCGCCTCGATAACGGGTATCACGTTCTACAACGGCGGCCGTTACCCGGATTCCCACGACGGCGCCCTCTATTTCGGCGACCACACCCGTAAGTGTGTCCGGGTCATGCTCCCGGGTGCCGGAGGGCTACCTGATCCAGCCAGCGTAGCGACCATCATTTCGGGGATCGGGGTGGTTGATCTGGAGCGGGGTCCCGGCGGTGACCTCTTCATTACCGATTTCGATACGGGAGCAATCTACCGCCTCGAGTACAACAGCGGCCCGACCGCGGTTGCTACCGCCTCCCCGCCGTCGGGCACAGCACCTCTTACCGTGGCCTTCAGCGGGGCCGGTAGCACCGACGCCGAGGGCGACCCCCTCAGTTATGCCTGGGACCTCGACAACGATGGCGCCTTCGACGACTCCAACTCGTCATCCCCACAGAAGACGTACCCAGCCCCCGGGACCTACCCGGTCCACTTGCAGGTAATGGATCCCTTGGGAGCACTCGACACGGACACTCTGATAGTCACCGTTACCGCCAACCAGGCACCCACCGCCAGCATCTCGGCTCCCAGCGGTTCTCTCGCCTGGACGGTGGGCCAGCAAATCGCCTTCACCGGCCAGGGCACTGATCCCGAGGACGGAACGATGGCTCCTGCGGCCCATTCCTGGCAGGTGCTCCTGCAGCACTGCGTTACCTTGGCTGATTGCCACTCGCACCCCCTCCAGAGCTTCCCAGGGATCAAATCGGGAAGCTTCTCCGCCCCAAACCACGAATACCCCGCTTACCTCACCATCACGCTGACTGTCATTGACTCGGGAGGGCTGACAGACTCCGCCAGCGTCGACATCGTCCCACAGATCGCTGACCTCACCTTCGCGACCTCCCCAACTGGGCTCAACATCGTGGTCGGGTCGCAAGCCGCCATCGCTCCCTTCACTGTGACGGCGATTGTCGGCGGCGAGCTCTCTGTCAATGCTCCTAGCCCTCAAGCCTGCGGCGTCAGCACCTGCACCTTCTCGGCGTGGTCCGACGGCGGGGCCGCCTCCCATTTCATCGCGGTTTTACCGTCGGCGACCACCCACACCGCCACGTATACCCCCACCGGTGGTGGAGGTGGCGGTGGTGGTGGCACTTCGGCGACCCCCGCCACGTTCACCGACGTTCCGCCGCAACACCTGTTCTTCAAAGAGATCGAATGGCTGGCGGCCAGCGAGATCACGAAGGGGTGCAGTTCAACCGCGTTCTGCCCCGACGAAGCAGTCACCCGGGGCCAAATGGCGGCGTTTCTGACCCGGGCGCTCAAACTCACTGCTCCATCAGGAGCCAACACCTTCACCGACGACGAGGGATCGATCTTCGAGAGCGATATCGAGGCGCTGTACGCCGCCGGCATAACCGTAGGTTGCAGCCCCACAAAGTTCTGCCCCGATGACCCGGTCACGAGAGGCCAGATGGCTGCGTTCCTGACCCGGGCCCTCAAACTCACAGCGCCGCCCGGTGCCGACACTTTCACCGACGACGAGGGCTCAATCTTCGAAAACCAGATCGAAGCGATCTACGTCGCCGACATCACCGTGGGCTGCGGCCCGGGCGTGTTCTGCCCCGATCAGCCCGTGACCCGCGGGCAAATGGCAGCTTTTCTTTATCGGGCCCTGAGCGGCGTCTGAGCACTCGCCACTGTTAGCCTGGTGGATCAGCGACGGGAGGAAGGGGAATGATGAAGGGGGCGGTTTGCCGGGCAACGCTACCGCGCGCGAAATGCTGGCGTCCCACCTCCCCGACCACTGGATCGACCACATGCGAGGTGGCTGACTAGCGAGGTCGGAGATTTCGGCGACACGTCGAGCTGCCGGGCAGAGCGTCTTGACGGACAAGGGGCAGGGGTGCAAGTGAAGCGGCTGGGAGGCTCTGAGATGCAAGGTAGTTTGGGCGATTCCCGACGACGTCCAAGGAGTTCGTTACCGACGAAAGGCCGGGGCGGCGCGGCATTGAGCGGTTGGTGGGGTTGGAGGCGAGCATGGCTGGCCACGGCCGTCGCCAGCCTTTTCCTGGCGACGATGGGTACTAACCCGATCTCTGCTCAGAACGCCTCCGAAGAAGGCCGGCTTCGTTTCGAAGGTGGCCAGAGCGGCACCGCGGCGGTTACGACGGCCGCCAACACACCGGCGGGTTTCAGCATCACGCCCGTTATCACCGGCCTGACCCTTCCAACGGTGGTCCGTTTCTCGCCCGACGGCCGCGTTCTCGTGGCAGAGAAGTTCGGACGTCTGAAAGTCTTCAGCTCCCTCACCGACACCACGCCTGACTTGGCTGTTGACGTGTCGGCCGACGTTTATGACTGGTGGGATCGGGGCCTGCTCGGCATGGCTCTCCATCCCGACTTCCCCGCCACTCCATATGCATATCTCCTGTACACATGGGATATCGCCGGCTACAGCGACGCTTGTCCGGCCAATCCCGGGCCCACCATCGACGGGTGCATGGCCAACGGCAGATTGGTGCGGGTCTCGATTAACACGAGCAACCAGCAAGTGGGATCTCCGGTAGTCATGCTGGAAGGGAACTGGTGCCAGCAATATCCGAGCCATTCGGTCGGTTCGGTCGACTTCGGCCCCGAGGGTGCCCTTTACGTTTCGGTAGGAGACGGCGCTTCATTCAACGTGGTCGACTACGGACAGCTCGGCGGAACGATATCCGGCTCCTTGACGCCGATGAATCCCTGCGGCGATCCCACCGCCGAGGGTGGGGCCCTCCGCAGCCAGGACCTCCGCACAGCCGGAGATCTGGCCACCTTCGACGGGACGATCCTTCGCATCGATCCGATCACCGGAGCAGCTTGGCCGGGAAATCCCCTGTTGGGGGGCGATCCATCCGATGATCGAATCATCGCCTACGGTCTGCGCAACCCATTCCGCACGATGGTGGCCGACGATGGTCAGATCTGGATCGGCGATGTCGGTTGGGGCACTTGGGAGGAAATCAACCGAATCCCGAGCCCCACCGGTGCGGTCCGCAACTTCGGCTGGCCTTGCAACGAGGGCAATGCCCGCCAACCCAACTATGACGCCGCCAATCTCAGCATTTGCGAGAACTTGTATACCTCCGGTGGCACCACTGCGCCCCATTTCGCCTATCAACACGGGGTGGCACTGCGAGCCTGTCCGGAAACGCCGGGCTCGACGAGCGCCATCACCGGGCTGACGTTCTACGAAGGCGGCTCCTATCCAGCCTCCTACGACGGGGCGCTGTTCTTCACCGACTATTCGCGACAATGCATCTGGGTCATGTATCGAGGGGCCGCCAACCTTCCCGACCCAGCCAACATCGACCGGTTCGCCACCTCGGAGTCCTCGGTGGGTCTTTACCTGGGCCCGGCAGGGGACGTGTTCAGCGTCGACCACGTCAACGGCAGCGTCAAGCGGATCTCCTACTCGGCCACCAACCAGCTTCCGGTGGCGCTGGCGCAGGCCAGCCCCACCAGCGGAACGGCCCCTCTCGTTGTCAACTTCACCGGTTCGGGTTCATCCGACCCCGACGGCGACCCCCTCACCTATGCCTGGGACCTGGATGCCGATGGCCAGCTCGATGATGCCTTCACAGCCAACCCGACCTACACGTACACTACCGCCGGTTCATACACTGTGACGCTCCGAGTTGACGACGGTAGAGGTGGCGTGGACACCGACTCCGTCACCATCGTCGTCAGCTCCTCCGACAACACTCCACCGAGGGCTTCCATCGGTCAGCCGACCCCAGCGCTTCACTGGAAGGTAGGAGAGGTGATCTCATTCTCCGGGTCCGGCACGGACGATGAGGATGTGCCGTCCTCGATTCCGGCTGCTCGCATGAGCTGGTCGCTCGTGCTCTACCACTGCGCTCCCAACATACCGACCGATTGCCACGCGCATCCTCTCAACACCTGGAACGGCATTGCCTCCGGCAGCTTCGTCGGACCCGGGCACGAGGCGCCCGCCTACGTCGAATTGACATTGACCGTCACCGACACGGGGGGCCTAACCGACACCGAAAAGGTCAGGCTCGACCCGGCCACGGTGCAAGTGAGCTTTGTCACCATCCCGAACGGACTGCAGCTGTCGGTGGGTTCGACCACTCAGGCGGCGCCCTTCAGCCGGGAGATGATCGTGGACTTTCAGACCACGATCGGCGCTCCCACTCCCCAAACCCTGGGAGGCGCCACCTACGACTGGGTGTCCTGGTCGCAGGGTGGGCCGGTCAGCCAAGGGATCACCGCGGTTGCCCCCCGGACCTACACCGCCACCTTCAACGGCCGCCCCGTGGCGGTATTGACGGCCTCGCCGACCACCGGTCGGGTACCCCTAACAGTGTCCTTCAACGCCACCGGGTCGACCGACCCGGAGGGCGGGTCACTGAACTATGCGTGGGATCTCGACGGCGACGGTGTATTCGGCTCACCCTCCAACACCCCGACGGCATCGTTTACCTACAGTTCCTCGGGTACCTACTTCGCCAAGGTGAGGGTGTCCGACCCGCTCGGCTCGGTCTCGGTTGCGGAGGTGAAGATCACCATCAAGCGAGGCCGGGGCCGCTAGCACCCGACTGCCAGCTGCGTAGTCATACGGAGTCCTGAGCTAACGGAAAAGAGAACGCCGCCAGAAAGAATCCGGCGGCGTTCCTTATTAATGGCTGGTGGTCGCTAGGGGAGTGACGTACTGGTTGGCGGCGTTGATGTACTAGTTGTCGACGTCGACGTCGACGTGGTAGTTGTCTCACACACCGGCGTATCGCTTAACAACAGCTTGCCGCCACTCACATTGTCGGACGCACTCAAAAGTGTGGCGCCGGTCGACAGCGTGATGTGATAGTGCAGGTTGGTGGAACTTGACGGGGTATTGGCGACGGTCACCGTACCGGTGCTGAACACAGCGGTCAGGGTCCCGGAGGTGGCGCTCGTCTGATTGTGCACCCAGTGCCACGTGCCTCCACAGGCCACGGTTACCGGCACCGGCTGCTGCTGGACCTCCGCCCCGGCTGGGCTCACCGCCAGCACGGATACCAGCAAAGCAAACAGCAAGAGCACTCCCGCCGCTCGCCTCTTGTACAAACTTCCCATATGCCTCCCTTTCTTCGATCCCGGCAAGGGTTGGGTCGGCACCGTGGCTCGCTGCCCCGGCAAGAAGCGGATGAACCTTTCCCACTGCCCCGTGTGGTCAGGTTAATCGGCGAGTTGTCGCACCGCAACGGGGGTCAGGCGGCTCGCCGGCAAGCCGCGGTGCGGTCGTGGTGATGAGCGGCCGCCGCGACCTCTAGGCGAAGCGCTCCGGGCCCCCGCCGGCCGACTAGTCGACGATCAGCAGCTCCCGAGATGAATTATTGAGCTCCTCAGCACCGCCGTTGGTGACGACCACGATGTCCTCGATGCGCATGCCGAACCGGCCGGGAACGTAGATACCCGGTTCGATCGAGAATGCCATACCGGGCAGGAGCTGTTCGCGATTGCCCTCCACGATGTAGGGGTCTTCGTGCCCGTCCAGCCCGATACCGTGCCCCGTTCGATGTATGAAGTGCCGGCCGAATCCGGCCTGAGTCAATAGCGAGCGGGTGATTCGGTCGATTGACTCGGCTGTAACCCCCGGTTCGACCGCTCTGCGGCCGGCTTCCTGGGCGGCGGCCAGCACCGCATATGCCTCTCGCACCTGGGTCGATGGCTCACCGATGTGAAAGGTTCTCGTGGTATCCGAGCAATAGCCGGACAGCCGGCCGCCGAAATCGACCACCACGGCGTCACCAGGCGCCATTACCCGCTCGCCCGGCTCGTGATGAGGAGAAGCCCCGTTTGGACCAGAGGCGACGATATGGAATGTCGCTAGGTCGTGGCCCTCCTCGACGGTCATGGCCCGCACCAGCGCCGACAGCTCCCGTTCCGATCGACCGGAGAAACGCATTCTGCGCAATCGATCGACCACTCGATCGGCGGCGGCCGCGGCCAGGCGGAGCAGCCCCAGCTCGCCAGGTTCCTTGACCACACGGATGGTTCTGGTCAACGGTGTAGCCGGCAGATAGCAAGTGTGCGGCAGTCTCTCCTGCAATCCGATCAGGAACCGGGCCCAGGTGTGGTCGCCTATCGCCACAGTGACCGGCTGTCGGGCCAGGTCAGCAACCAACGCGACGGGATCCTCGTTCTCGCCAAACGTCTTGATCGCGAAAACATCGGGCCGCGCCTGGACCCGAGGCGCCTCCAACTCCGGCACGACCAAGACGGCCTCCCCCGCCGGAACGACCAGCATGGTGAGCCGTTCGAGTGGCATCGCCTCGTAGCCGGCGAAATAGGGCAGGTCGGAGCCCACCGACAGCAACACCACGTCCACGCCCGACTCGGCCATGCCACGTCGCAGCCGCCCGAGCCGTCCCTCGTAGTCGAATTCGGCCATCATCGGAGGGAGCCAGGGACCGACGGAAGTGACCCTCGAATCAAAGACAGGCGTTCACCGGTCAAGCTAGAGCGCCGCTATCGACAGGGGCTTCCTTCCCACCGAAGCCGACGCTGCCTCGCGGGCGTGATAGGAAGACCTGACCAGAGGACCCGACTCGACGTGTCCGATGCCCAGCCGTTCACCCAACTCCTTATACCGGCGGAACTCATCGGGGTGCACATAACGGTGGATCGGCCGGTGCTTCGCGGTGGGTCGGAGGTACTGGCCGATGGTGACGATGTCGACCCCAATGGCGGCGAAGTCAGCGAGGGTTCCGTTGACCTCCTCCTCGGCCTCACCCATCCCGACGATCAGCCCAGACTTGACCTTACCGAGCGGGTTCATCCGTTTCGCTCTCGCCAGCAGCGCCAGAGAGCGTCCGTAGCTCGCCGAGGTTCTCACGTCACGCTGCAGGCGAAGCACGGTCTCGGTATTGTGATTTAGCACATCGGGCCGCTCAGCCATCACCACTTCGAGAGCGTCGAGGTCACCCTTGAAGTCAGGTATCAATACCTCGACGGCGCATTGCGACGATCGACGCCTCACCTCGCGGATGGTGGCTGCAAAAATGCTTGCCCCGCCGTCGGCCAGATCATCTCGATTGACCGATGTGATCACGGCATGGCGGAGGCCCATCCGGGCTATCGCCTCGGCCGCCCGAAACGGCTCCAGCACGTCAAGCTCGGTTGGTCGTCCCGTGGTGACGTTGCAGAATCCGCAGGCCCGCGTGCAGCGGTCCCCGAGGATCATGAGGGTGGCGGTTCCCGACCCCCAGCACTCATAGATATTGGGGCAATTCGCTTCCTCACACACGGTGTGCAGCTCGAGGCCTCGCATCAACTTCTTAAGGTCGAGAAACGGCGCCTCCATCCGAGCTGTCACCCGCAGCCATTCGGGTCGCGGCGGCTCCCCGGGAAGCCTTCGAATGTTGATCGTCTGCCCGATGCCGGTTGTCTTGGGTGCAAAGGTGCCCGTCTCCACGAGTTGGTCGACCTCGAACTGACGAGGTCGGCCTTGCCCCCGTACAAAGGCGCCAAGCTGGACGTCCGCATCCTCGTAGGCGAAGGTCTGGGCGAAAGCGCGGCGGAGCGGTTCGACCGTTTCCTCGATGGAAATCGGTCTCCCCAGCAGCTCGGTCATAGAGGTCACCGACCGATCGGTGATGCCGCAGGGATTCATGTGACCGAAGAAGCTCAGATCCGGCGAGACGTTGAGGGCGAACCCGTGCATGGTCACACCGCGTGAGACTCGCACGCCGATGGCGGCCACTTTCCCTCGGACCGTCCACACCCCGGTGAGCCCCTTTTCCGCCCGCGCCGGCACGCCCAGTATGCGGAGGGCCTCGATCAGGGCCGACTCCAACCGCCTCACGTAAGGGACGATCTGCTTGCTATCGGAAATGTGAAGGATGGGATAACCGACCAGCTGGCCGGGCCCGTGATACGTGATGTCCCCCCCCCTGTCCACCCGGTGCAGCTCCGCCCCGAGCTGGGCAAGCCGCTCGTCCGACACCAAAAGGTTGGACCCGTTGCCGTTGCGACCGATGGTGTAGACGTGGGGATGCTCGAGGAGGAGCAGGTAGTCGTCGCGACTCCGCCCCTCTACCCGGCCCTCCCACAAAGCCCGCTGCAGATCCCAGGCCTCCTGGTAGGAAAGCCGGGACAACCAGCGGACCCGAAGCAGAGGGTTGCTCAGCTCAACTCCTGTGCCCAGTCCCAGGTCTCCAGGTTCTGCTTGATCCGTTGCACGAATAGCACCGCCGTCGAGCCGTCGAAGGCGCGGTGGTCCCAGCTCAATCCCAGGTATCCAATGTGGCGGATGGCGATCGTGTCCTGACCGTCATCGGTGGTGATCACCGCCGGTCGTTTGGCGACGGCGTCGGTGGAGAGGATGCCTGTGTTGGGCACGTTGATAATGGGCGCCGACATGAACGACCCGAAAGGGCCGGGATTGGTGATGGTGAACGTAGACCCCGAGATGTCGTCGGGTTCGAGCTTTCCGGCCCGTGCCTTATCGGCAAGTTCTCTGATCCGTCTGGCCAGGCCGACCAGTCGAAGAGCGTCGGCGTTGCGAATCGTGGCGACGATCAAGCCCTTCTGATTGAGGTCGATGGCTATCCCAAGGTGGACGGCCTTGTGAAAGACGGCCTTCCGATCCTCTAGGTAATAGGAGCTGTTGGCTACCGGAAACTCGCCGAGGGCGTCGATGGTCGCCCTGGCAATGAAGGGCAGGTAGGAGAGCGAAAACCCTTCTTGCTGCTTGAAGGCATCCTTGTGGGTCGATCTGACCCGCTCCACTCGTTCGTAGTCGACCTCGACCGAGGTCCAGACGTGGGCCGCAGTCTGTTTGGCCTTGATCATGTTCTCTCCGATCCGCACCCGGAGCCGGTCGAGAGCTACGACTTCTTCGTCGGCGGCGACCGCCGCCCGAGGGCCCGGAGGCGCCGCCATCGGCGTCGTCGTCGGAGCAGGCGGCGCCGGTATCGTCGGCGGAAGTGTCGGCGGCGCAGTTGACACCGCAACGAGCGGAGGGGTGGCCGGAACCGTGGGGGGCGGCGTGGCAGCCGTCGGTCGGGTGGCCAGGTAACCCTCGACATCCTTCCTCGTGATGCGCCCGCCGTCACCGGTGCCATGAAGGTGGGAGAGATCCAAGTCGTGTTCGCGAGCCAGCTTCCGTACCACGGGCGACAGCAGTCGACCAGGCTCCGGCAGTCCGGCCGGGGCCTTGGTCTCGATCGGTGCTGACGCCGCAGGGAGTAGCGGCACCGAAACGGGCCTGGGAACGACCATGGGTGGGGCGGACGGAGGAGCAGGGGTCGACGGGGAAGGCTCGGCAACTGGGGCGGAAGCGGGAGACGGAGAGGGCGCCGGAATCTGGGCCGGTGGTGCGGGGGCGGGCGGTGCCGGTTCGGCGCCGGCATCAGCTATCACCACCATTGGCGTCCCCACCGCCACGGTCTTGCCTTCCGGCACCAAGATCTCGGCGATGACCCCGCTCACCGGAGAGGGAACTTCGGTGTCGACTTTGTCGGTGGAAATCTCGACGAGCACTTCATCCACCGCGATAGGCTGACCCACTTGCTTCGCCCACCGGAGGATCGTGCCTTCGGTGACGGTCTCGCCCAGTTGGGGCATGCTGACGGTGGTAGGCATTTGGGTTCCTCCGACTAGTGCAGGCTCCGACCGGCCGCCGAGTGCAAGGTTTCTCCGACGGCCTCCGACAGGGTCGGGTGGGCGTGTATGAAGGCGGCGGCCTCGGCTGGTAGCGCCTCCCATCCGACCAGATACATCAGCTCGTGGATCATTTCGCCAGCCTGCGGACCCACCACGGAGGCGCCGAGGATCGGCCCATCCTTCTGGGAAACGACCTTCACCATACCTTGATTCTGCCCGATGATGATCGCCCGCCCGACGCCGGTGAAGGTGTGGGAGTGGACGACGACCTCGGCGCCGGACTGGCGGGCCTGTTCCTCGGTCATCCCGACCTCGGCCATCTCGGGATGGGTGTATGTGACCCGTGGCACGGCTCGATAGTCGACCGGAGCGGCAGCGCCGGTGGCGAGATGGGTAACGGCAGCAATGGCTTCGGCGAAGGCGGCGTGTGCCAGCTGGGGCGTTCCCGCCACGATGTCCCCGACGGCATACAGACCTGGTTGGGCGGTCAGCATCGTCTGCAGGTCGACCTTCACAAATCCACTTTCCAGCTCCGCCTTCGTCGTTTCCAAGCCGACCCCGGCGGTGTTAGAACCCCGACCGACCGCAACCAGCACGACGTCGAACTCCTCCGAGTGTTCGCCGTACGGAACGACCACGGACGAGGCACCCACCTTGGCCGGCCCCACTTCAACGCCGAGATGGAACTTCACGCCGCGCCTACTCATTTGCTTCTCGAGTTGGCTTGCGGCCTCGCGATCGGCGCCTGGAACGATCTGGTCCATCAGCTCGAACACGTGAACATGGCTGCCCATGTCGGTGAGCAAGCTGGCGAACTCACAGCCGATGACTCCCCCGCCGATGATGGCCACCCGCTCTGGCCGAACCGGCCAGTCCATAGCGTGGTCCGAGGAAACGACCCGAACCCCATCGAACTCGTACCCGTGGATCGTGCGCGGGTGGGAACCAGTGGCGAGTATCACATAGCGACCCTCGACCATCTGCTCGCCGTCCGAACTAGTCACCACCACCGAACCCGGACCGGCCAGACGACCCTTACCGAGCAGTACCTCAACCTGGCGTTGTTTGAGGAGTCCCGACAAACCCCTCACCAATGTCTCGACGGTCTTCGTTTTTCTAGACAGCGCCGCTCCCCAGTCGAGGGTAGGTGGAGAGGACACCACACCGAAGTCAGCGGCGTGGCGAACGGTCGAGAACACCTCGGCCACCTGCAGCCACTGTTTGGCGGGTATGCAGCCCCGCAGCAGGCAGGTGCCGCCCGGTGGTTCGTTGCTCACCAGGGCGGTCTTGAGGCCGAAGTTCCAGGCATATAGAGCTGCCGCGTAGCCGCCCGGCCCGCCCCCCAAGATAACGATGTCATACACGACGCCTCCACAAGAGTCGGCCGATGCGAGGCTAGTTGCCGTGCGCAGCTTCTGGTTAGTCGTGGTTCGTTGCCCACTCGCCATCCTCTAATCGCTAAAGCTCCTCGGGCCTGGTCATTCTCATGGCCGGAGACGTCTGGCTACTTCGAGGGGCTGTAGAAAACCTGTCGGTACTCCTGCCGTCGGGGATTTGTAGCCGCTAGTATCCTGGCCGCCACGGGGCGTGGCCATGACGGAAAAGGTGAGCTGGGATGCAGAGGGAGGCCGTACCCGCTTCGTCCGCTGCGGAAGCGTGGGCGCCGGACGACGGGGTCGAAGAACGAAGTGATCAGTTCAGGCCGATGAGGCCTGCACCTGAGTTGCTGGAGGCGGCTCGCCGCCACCGGCCGCGGACCTATGAGGGTATGTTGAAGCCGGCAATGGATCGGGCCGGCGCCGCGTTCCTCCTCGTCCTTTTCAGCCCTTTATTGATGCTCACCGCGTTGCTGGTGTTGGTCTCGATGGGCCCGCCCGTGGTAATCCGCCAAGAGAGAGTGGGCAGGCATGGCCAGCTCTTTAAGGTTTGCAAGTTCCGCACAATGGCACAGGATCAACGCCGCGAGGCGCTTCCCTACGTCGGCCCCGAGCGCCGGATAGCCCACAAGCGCGACGACGATCCCCGCCACACGGTAGTCGGCCGGTTCCTTCGTAAATGGTCCCTGGACGAGCTGTTGCAGCTATGGAACGTGCTCGCCGGTGAGATGAGCATGATTGGACCGCGACCCGAGCTTGTGTCCGTCGTCACCAACAAATACGAGGACTGGCAGCACCTTCGTCACAAAGTCAAGCCGGGGATCACAGGGTTGTGGCAAGTGCGGGAGCATCGTGACGGCAACATGTGGCGGCATACGGACATCGACTTGCTGTACGTGACCAGGCTGTCGTGGGAACAGGACCTGCACATCCTCTTAGCCACGCCTGGCGCGGTGCTCTGGAAACGGAAGGGCTCCTGATGCTGTCTGCAGGCTTGCTATTGGTGGCGGGTGCCGTCGCCGGCTTGTGGGCCGCCGCCACTCCGTCGCTGACGAGGGTGTGGTCTGCCCCTCTTCCCGACAAGTTGCTGATGATTGCCGATCGGCGTGGCGCCTGGTGGCGGGCCAACGTTCTCTTCCTGGTCGCGATCATGGCCACTGCTGGAGGGCTTGCGACCTTGGCTGCTCTGATACGCGAGGGTGGGTCATACGGGCCAGCTTTCGCCGGCCTCGGGCTGACATTGGCGGCAACGCCTCTGTGGGCCGTGGACCTGGCCTTTCGAGTAACCGTGACCACTTCGGTGGCCGAAGCCGTAAAAGGAGGTGCGGCGGTGCCCACCTGGTACCCGTCGGCAGCCAAGTGGTCCTGGTCACTGCTGATCATCTACTCGTTGTGTGCGAGCGCTGCCTTGGTTGGGTTTGGGTTGGGAATTGTCAGGAGCGGAATTCTCCCGGAGTGGTCGGGTTGGATAGCGATGGCCGGGGGGGGGGTTCTCATCTTTGGCACCATCGCCCGGAAGGACACGATCCCAGTCGTCGTCCAACTCCTGACGCTGTTATTCGGGGTGCTGCTACTGATCGCTGAGTTCTGAAGGCGACGCCACGACCTCTCGCAGGCGACATTCAAAGGGGCCGGGCTTAGCCTCGGTTGTGGGGGAATTGTAGGCAAGGAGTAGGCGATGCGACCGGGCTGGGCGAGGGGCTGGAGGGTGCTGGGGCCTGCGCTGGTTTTGGCTGTTTCGTCCTTCCCGGGTGCGCAGGCTGAGGCCGCTCCTCCCGAGCCGATGAGGCCGCCTTCCGAGCCTGGACCGGGTGAGGGTTTACAGCTCAACGGTTCTGAGGTCGACGCCGAATCGACTGTGCTGGCCCAGGTGCTGCCCCAGTTCAGCGAAGTCACTGTGTTCTCGGGGTTGTCGTTGCCCACAGTGGTTCGATTCTCCAGCGACGGGCGGATTTTCGTCGCCGAGAAAGCGGGGGTGGTCAAGGCTTTCGACGGGTTGAGCGCGACCGCCGTGCAAGTCTCCAACGTCAGCGGCTCGGTGTATGGGTGGTGGGACCGGGGTTTGCTGGGGATGGCTCTCGATCCCAACTTTCCCACCGAACCTTGGGTTTATCTGTTCTACACCGTCGATACGCAGGGTTACAACGACGCCTGCCCGACCCCGCCGGGTCCGACCAGTGACGGGTGTCTCGCCAACGGGAGAGTCTCCCGAATACAGGTAAACGCATCCAACCAGCAGGTCGGCTCCGAACAGGTGCTCCTCGACGGCTTTTGGTGCCAGCAGTATCCCAGCCACTCGGTGGGGCAGCTTGAGTTCGGACCCGACGGAGCTCTCTATGTGAGCGCTGGGGATGGCGCCTCCTTCACCTTCACCGACTACGGGCAGGGCGGAGGTAGCCTTCCGCTGACCCCGACCCCGGCCAATCCTTGCGGCGATCCTCCTGTCCCGGTTGGCGGCGCACAAACCCCGCCCACCGCCGAGGGGGGAGCGCTTCGGAGCCAGGACCTTCGCAGCGCCGGTGACCCTGTTTCGTTCGACGGCGCGGTGCTGCGGATCGACCCGGACACCGGTCAGGCTTTCCCCGGCAACCCTCTGGCCGGCGGCGATCCCGGCGACGACCGGGTCGTCGCATACGGTTTCCGCAACCCCTTCCGGCACACCTTCCGCCCGGCCACCAATGAATTGTGGGTCGGAGACGTGGGATGGGGGATCTGGGAAGAGATAGACCGAATCCCAGACGTCACCTCGGTGCGCAACTTCGGTTGGCCCTGCTACGAGGGTTCCCCGCGACAAGGCGGATACGACGGAGCGAACCTCAACGTCTGCGAGAACCTCTACGCCGTGTCCGGGGCGGTCACCGGCCCTTATTTCGCATGGGATCACAATGCCAGCTTGGCCGGCTGCCCGGGGGGAGGCTCGTCGGTGAGCGGGCTGGCCTTCTACGAGGGTGGACCGTACCCGGCGGAGTATGACAACTCGCTGTTCTTCGCCGACTACTCACGCGGCTGCATATGGGTGATGTTCCCGGGCGGGGGTGGGCTGCCCAATCCCTCGAACATAGCATTGTTCGCCTCCGCCGCCCCCTCGGTCCATCTAGAGATCGGCCCCAATGGCGACCTGTTCTCGGTCGACCATCTTGGTGGGGCGGTCAGGCGTTACGTCTTCGTCGGTTCAAACACCCCTCCCACCGCCTCCGCCACCGCCAACTCGACCTCGGGGGTGGTGCCCTTGACGGTCAGCTTCGACGGCTCGGGCTCCACCGACCCCGACAGCGACCCCCTCGGCTACGCCTGGGACCTCGACGGAGACGGCCAACGAGACGACTCCACGGCCATCGCCCCCCAATACACCTACACCACCCCCGGTAGCTACAACGTCACCCTCGAAGTCTTCGACGGGAGAGGCGGAACCGACACCGACCAAGTCGTCATCACCGTCAGCGGCGCCAGCCCCGGCGACGGCTACCTGCAGCTACCAGGCCTGGCCGGCACGTACGTCTCCGCACCCGACCGCACCACCCTAGATATCACCGGAGACCTCGACCTACGGGCACAAGTTGCGGTGAACGATTGGACTCCCACGCAAGTGCTCAACTTCGTGTCCAAGTGGGGGGGAATCGCCAAGGAGCAGTACTACCTGGGCCTGGATCCCGATGGAAGCCTACGCGTCGTGTGGCATACCGGTTCCGCATTCCGAGTGGAGGTGTCAAGTCCGTTGGCGGTGGCGGACGGGACAAGGTTGTGGGTCCGCGCCACCTTGGACGTCGACAATGGCGCTGGACAACATGTCGTAACTTTCTTCACCTCCACCAACGGCATCTCCTGGGCACAGCACGGGGCAGCGCTGGTTCGCTCGGGCACCACCACCATCAAGACCACCGACGCCCTCGCCGAACTCGGCGCCCGGGACCAAGGCGCCTTCGGGGTGTGGTCGGGAAGGCTTTACAACGCCGAGATCCGCAACGGGATCAACGGCACCGTGGTGGCCGGCCCCGACTTCCGTAGCACCACCGAACTCATCTCCACCCCACCCGACTACAGCCGATGGCAAGACCCAGTCGGGAATCCCTGGACCGTCCAAGGCAGCGGATGGAGCTACATACCACCCGGCGGCCCCCCCAACCAACCGCCGACCGCCACCATCCTCACCCCTGTGGCGGGCACTACGTGGAGAGTAGGGACAGTGGTTTCCTTCTCGGGTCAGGGGACCGACCCGGAGGAGGGCACCCTCCCCGCCTCCGCCCTGAACTGGCAGCTTACTCTCCAGCACTGCCCGTCCACTTGCCACCCTCACCCGTTGGGAGAGGTCTCTGGCTCCTTCACAGCCCCCGACCACGACTACCCCTCTTACCTCGAGCTGACCCTCACAGTGACCGACTCGGGAGGTGCCACCGGCACCTCGACTCGCCGACTCGACCCCGAAACGGTCGTCCTGACCTTCAACACCTCACCGACCGGGCTGTCCCTCGCAGTCGGAGCGTCCTCTCAAGCCACCCCATTCAGCCGCACCGTCATCATCGGCTCTATCAACTCGGTGTCGGCTCCCTCCCCCCAGACTCAAGGCGCAACCATCTACCTGTTCTCCTCCTGGTCGGACGGCGGAGCCCAATCCCACGACATCACCGCCCCCTCCGCCTCCACAACCTACGGGGCCACCTACACAGCGGCACCACCAAGCGACGGCTACCTGCAGCTACCGGGCCGAGCCGGCACCTACGTCTCCGCACCCGACCGCCCCAACTTCGATATCACAGGAGACCTCGACATCCGGGCCGATGTTGCCCTGGACAACTGGTCGACCAGCTCAGCAAGGTTGGTTACGCGGCTGGGCGATGCCTACGAGCTGAGGCTCGATGGCACTACCCGCGGGCTGCGCTTGGCTTGGTATGACGCGGGAGGGCGTCTTCGCTCGCGCAACTCAACGACCGCTCTGCCTGTCACGAACGGGCAAAGGTTACAAGTGCGGGCAGTGCTGGACGTGAACAACCCGTCAGGCGGCCACACCGTCACGTTCTACTATCGAACGGTCACCAATCAACCGCTCTCCAGCGAGAGTGGGTGGACGCAGCTCGGAAACCTCGTAGACCGCCCCAAGACGACGAGTGTGCGGGCGGGGAGTTCTGCTGTGGTGCTGGGCAGCGCCATCGGAGGTTCTTCATCGTTCTGGTCCGGCCGGTACTTCCAGGCTCTGATCCTCTCGGGAATCGGGGGAACGGCCGTAGCCAACCCCGACTTCCGAACCACCACCCAGCTCATCTCCACCCCACCTGACTACAGCCGTTGGCAGGATTCAACCGCGAACGACTGGAGTATCGTCGGCTCGGGCTGGACATACCTGACCGGCTAGCTCGGGCTAGACGCCTTGTTGGACCACCGCACTCTCCGGGGGAAGCTCCGGGCCAGCCTCCATGATCGACCAGCGATCTCGCTGGTCGCCCTCGTCGCAGCCATACTCCTAGCCTTCTCACCCTGGTGGTTGGGGAACCGCCTCTTCGCACCTCTCGACATCCTGCACGAGCTGTACGAACCCTGGGCCGCCGGCGACCCCGACGTCGAGGTCTTGAACCACTTCACCACCGACTCCGTCACTCAGGTGCTCATCTATCACCGATTCGCACAGGAGTCGTTCGCCGCCGACGGACAGATCGGCTGGAACTCCCTCGAGTTTGGAGGGATTCCTGCCTATGCCAACACCTCGGCCGGCTTCGCTGATTGGTCGATGCAGCTCCATCGGGTCTTCGATTATTGGGCGGCCTGGCACCTCGGCCTGATCTCGCAGTTCCTAGTCGCTGGTTCGGGAATGTGGATGTTCCTCCGCTCTCAGGGCATCAAGTCCTGGTTGGCAACCCTGGGTGGCCTCGCCTATGCCGGCAACTCCCAATTCATTATTTGGATCTACCACCGATGGGCTCTAGCCGCTTTCGCCTGGATCCCATGGATGCTCTGGGCCATGTTCAAGTGGCACGCTGGGGCACGGAAGATGTGGTGGCTGGTCCCACTGACGATGGCGCTGGCGTTCGTCGGCGGTTCCTTGCAACACAACGCGTATGTCCTGTTGGTGGTGCTGGTCGTAGTGGCCTCATGGCTGTCATCTCCCCACCCCGGACGATGGCGGTTGGTCGGCCACGCCGCCGCCTGGGCGATCCTCGGTTGGAGCCTGGCAGCCTTTTCCGAGCTTCCCGAGACCTTGGCTTTCTTCGACAATCTCCGGACGGGCCAAGCCCGTGGCGCTATCGGCGAAGGTTGGAGCCTGCCCGGCATCATCCGATCGGTCGGTTTCATGGTCCTACAGCCGTTCCCGTCTTTGTTGGGGAGTCCCCGTTCGCTTGATGCCGGACGGCTGCTCGATCGAGGCTTGTTCGACATAGCCTTCTTCGGGTTGATACCGACCGTGGTCGCGTATCGCACTCTGATTCTCCGTCAAGCCCCTCTCGCCGCTCGCCTGCTAATGGCCACCGGGCTGATTGTGCCTCTGACACCACTTGTGGGACCCCTCTATTTTCGAGTGCAGATCCTCTTTGTTGTAGGAGGCATCTGGGCGTTCACCTGGTACTGGCAGAACTGGACTCCATCCGCCGGCTCGACCCGCAAGTTGTTCATAACCGGAGGGCTCGCTCTGACTGCCGCCTCCGGATTCAGCCTGCTGGTCAGCTTGTATCGGGAGCGGCTCGAACGGACCGCAGCAGCCTTTATCGAGAGCCAACTCGCGGCGGGCGAGGCCACCTTTGGCGTTTACCGGACTTGGATGCTCGAGCGTGCCCAGCGTTTCGTAGCCGAGCTACCTCTGTGGAGCAGTCGGCACCTGCCGTTCCTGATCGCCGGGGGGGCCGGCCTGGTGGCATTGATTCTCAGGCGGCGGCGGCCAGTTCCTGCCACTGCCATCTTGGCCTCGGCTTTGTTGGTCGAGTTGGCTGCTTTCGCCGGGGGTTGGGTATCGGTGATCGACCCCCAGCGATTTCCACCCTATCCGCTGACGGTCGACCTCGGCGCTGTACAGCACATCGTTGCCGGCGAGAGGGTCTTCGTCGTCCAAGATCCTGGCCGGCCTCGTCTACTGCCGCCGAACACCCTGGCGTGGTACGGCGTGGCCAACATCGAAGAATACGAAAGCATCCGGTCCCCCAGCATGTGGCAGGCGGCCGAGTTCCGGGCGGACTCGCAGACTCTTGGTTCCCTGGCGGTGGGGTATGCAATCTCTTACCCCGATAAATCAGATATCGGGAATGGTTGGGAACTTGCTTATCGGGGGCAGACACTGGCGGTCTGGAAGAATTCCAATTCTCTCCCCCGTTACTTGGGTCTTCCGGATTCCACTCCTTGGGATGACCCACGCGAACTCCTCGCCCGGCCCGGGCGGCCGGTCGAGGCCGCGGCCGGCTCGACCGACAATCGTCGTTACCTCCAAGTTCCCCGCGAGGTTGGCGCTGTCAGAGTGGCGGAGAATTGGTCAGAGGGTTGGCTCTACCGCCTCGCCGAAGGCGCCTGGCAAGAGGTTGAACGTGCCAACGATGCCAGCATGTTGATCCCGATCGCTTCATCAACAATCGAGCAAGAAGTCGAGATGGTGTATTCGCCCCGCCGACGCACCTACGGCGCAGCGCTGACCGGCGCCGCTTCAATTGCTGCTCTTGTGACAGCGCTCGTCGCCTGGCGGCCAGGGGCGCAGCGACGCCGACCGCGGCCGGCGGTCTCGTCTGGACCTGGGCCAGACCAGGCCGATCGGCCTGACAATTAGTCTGGCACCCATGCAGAGTCGAGATCGGGCCGGCCTCCTGACCATCTCAGTCGTAACAGCGTCGTTCCAACAGGGTCGATACTTGGAAACGACCCTCCGGAGCGTCATCGATCAGGGCTATCCCCGACTCGAGTACATCGTCATGGACGGCGGCTCAACCGACGGCAGCGCCGAGATCATCGCCGGTTACGCGGACCGTTTGGCTTATTGGACGAGCGGTCCGGACGGAGGACAGACCCGAGCACTCATCGAGGGGTTTCGCCGATCGACCGGCGACGTCATGTGCTGGCTCAACTCCGACGACCTGCTCGAGCCCGGCTCGCTGTGGGAGGTTGCCGCGTTTTTCAGCTCCCACCCCGAAGCCCGCGCCGTGTATGGAGATGCTCTTTGGATTGACGCCGAGGGAAACCACCTGCGCCACAAGCGTGAGCACCCTTTCAACCGATTCATCTGGCTGTACGACCATAACTTCATCCCCCAGCCGTCTACCTTCTGGCTGCGGGATCTGTACTTCGACGTTGGAGGACTCGATCCTGAATTCGATCTGGCAATGGACGCCGACCTGTTTATCCGGTTTGCCGAGGTCACCAAACTTCACCACGTCGATCGGGTGTGGTCGCGTATGCGCCTCTACCCGGAACAGAAGAACCAGCGCCTTCGGGCCCGATCGAACGAGGAAGATGCGCTGATCCGAAGCCGCTACCTCCCCACGCAGCCGCAGTTGGCCTCGGCAGCGAAGCGTCGAGTCGCCCGCCTGATGCGAATCGGCTGGAAGGCTGGCACCCGGCGTTACCGGTAAGCCGCAGGCTCATGACCTAGAGCCGTAGAGCGGACGACATGGATACCAGCCGACGAAACTTCAGCTGCCCGCGAGCCGAGTCGGGCCAGCCGCTCCACCAGACTTCCAGAGTTCCCACGGTGCCTCGCCCATCTCGATACGACTCTCAAGGGCCATCCTGTCCTTGAAGGTGTCCATAGCCGCCCAAAAGCCGGCATATCGAAAGGCAATGAGCTGGTCGGCGCGTATCAGTCGATCGAATGGGCCGTCGACCAAGTCCTCGCCCGGCCGGAGGTGCGCGAAGATCTCGCGGCGAAAGACGAAGAAGCCGCCGTTGATCCAGACGTTCGTATCGCTCAGCGGGTGGATGGCGTCGACGCTGCCTTCCTCGCCGATCGAAGCCACGTGGAAGGATTGGGTCGGTTTGACCGCCAGAAAGCTCGCCACCTTGGATCTGCGCGCGAAGAAGTCCAAGTAATCGGGGAGGTGCAGGTCGGTCAGACCATCCGAGTAGTTGGCCAGGAAAACCGGGTCGTCCGCCAGATGGCTCTCCACGGCCTTGAGGCGTTCACCGATGGTGGAGTTGACGCCTGTGTCGACAAAGGTGACCTTCCAATCGTCGATGTCGGTGTTGAGAAGGCGCACGCCCCGCCCTCCTTCGGAGAACACGAAGTCGTTGGAAACGGTCTCGTCGTAACTGAGGAAATACTCCTTAATGGACTCGCTTCTGTAACCAAGGCAGAGAATGAACTCGGTGTGCCCGAAGTGCGCGTAGTACTTCATGACATGCCACAGGATCGGGCGCTGGCCGATGCGTACCATGGGCTTCGGAACTGCCTGCGAGTCGTCACGCAGACGCGTTCCCATCCCTCCGCAGAATAAGACCACCTTCATCCCGACACCCGAAGCTGCCCTCCAGCCGCTAGCGAATGGGCGGCACCGGCAGGTGCCCACGTCCGTCAGCTCGTCAGCCGCATCCCAATCCGCCTTTCATTTTACGGCGAGGGCTGGCGGCCGCCAAGGCCCGTTTGGTGATTTCAAAGACAGCCTGGATGGTCCGAGTCCTCCTTGGGCTAGCATCCAACCTCGCAGTGGAGCAGGAGAGAGTGGGGCGCGAATACTTGGACTTAGCCGGCAAACTCACCTCGAGGCTATACGGCTTTCTCAAGCGACGGCCGAGGATTCGCCGGGCTGCAGTCGCCGCCTTCATGGCGGTGGATCGGGCCTTGGCTCGCCCTGGAGGTCAACACGGTGAACCGGAGGGCCAAATGGCCGTGGAACCCTCGACGCGGTGTTTTGTGCAGCGTTTCGCGGGCTCGGAGGGCGGCAGTCAGGCCTCCTGGCGAGAAGTACAACCCGCGGAGCACATCCGGAATGTGACAGCGGGCGGCCTGCACAACTTCATCGACCGCGAGTTCGCCGCCGTTCTCGATGTCGCGGTGCCACCTGCGTTCGTTGCGACCATCCCCAATGGACGTGTGGTCGGCGAGCACGGAGCCGTGATGTCCTCCGATGGCGCATTGTTGGGGGATCTGTCCACGCCCATCGGTGACCTCAGAGCCCATATTCTGGGCGCCAATGGCTCGGTGCCCGACCCGACCGGACTGGCGGTCGACGTTCAAGGCCGACCCCGCCGGTTGCGCGGATCGGCCGCCGTCCTCTCGGTTTTCGCCGGCCGAAACTACTTCCACTGGCTGTTCGACGTGTTGCCACGACTTGGGCTCATAATGGCGGCCGGCATCGACCTGGCCCGATTGAACGCGTTTATCGTCCCAAGCCACTTCGCCCGCTTTCAGATCGAGACGCTCCACGCTTTTGGTATATCGCGCCGTCGAACGGTCAGCAGCTTCGTCAATCGGCATCTAGTCGCAGACGAGCTGGTGGCGCCGTCGTTGCCCCGCCCCACGGGAGTCGTCCCAGCTTGGGTCTGTGAATTCCTTCGATCTTCTTTCCTGCCGGTCCGACCGGCCGATGGAGCCAGCTACGAGCGGATTTATATCGTGCGGAAGGTCACTGATCACGGGTTGTTGGCCCAGGAGGAAGCCCTTACCAGAAGGCTGGCCCAGCACGGATTTCAGCCGCTCGCGATGGAGAGATATACCATCGGCGAAAAGGCCTGGCTCATGGATAAGGCAGAAATCGTGATCGGGCCCTCGGGGGGGGGAATGTGCAATATCGTCTTTTGCCGTCCGGGTACCAAAATAGTGGAGCTCCGCGTCCAACCGTTCCCTGTGATGGAGGCCTGGGACATCGCCAACCGAATCGGCCTCAGCTTTTACGACGTCCTCCCCGAGGGATACGGGGACGCCCGGCGCCAGGCCGTTGCGCGGGGCAGCATCGGGATCGACGCGGTGTTCGAGACTCTCGAATTCGCCGGTTGCCTCGGCTGAGTAGCACGGCGAGGAACGACGCGCCATGGTGAACGTCGCCATCATCGGATCGGGTATGGCTGGCTACGGGGCTCACCACCATCTCCGCCTCCAGGGACTGCAGCCGATCGTTTTCGAGGCGGCGCCACGTCCCGGTGGCCATACGGTCACCCATTCGTACCAAGGTGGCTGGTACTTCGACGAGGGCCCTCATGTTTCGTTCACCAAGGACACCAGGATCCAGAGTTTGCTCGCTGACAACATCGGCGGCGACTACCAGACTTTGCACGCACGAATCGACAACTATTGGAACGGGTACCGGATCAAACACCCCGCTCAGACCAACCTCTTCGGTCTGCCCGATGATCTGGTCGTAGCCTGCCTTCGGGACTTCATCGAGGCTAACCAGCACCCGCTCGGTCCGGTCACCAATTATGCCGAGTGGCTGGTCGAGGCCTTTGGGCGCACTTTCGCCGAAACCTTCCCTATGGTGTATGCCCGCAAGGTTCACACGACCCCTGCCGAGAACCTCGCCACCGACTGGCTCGGTCCTCGCCTCTACCGGCCCTCGCTCGAAGAGGTCCTGCGGGGGGCCATCGCTCGTCACACCGCCGATCACCATTACGTTACGGACTACCGATATCCTACTCGCGGGGGTTTTTTCGCCTACCTGCGACCATTTCTGGAGGACGCCGACCTACGGCCCGGGCATCGCTTGGTGCGGGTCGATCCAAGTGTCAAGTCCCTGACCTTCGACTCTGGCTGGGAGACCACCTACGACCACTTGATCTCGTCGGTACCCCTCCCAGAACTCGTAGCGATGACTGCCGGAGCTCCGCAGGAGGTAGTGGAGGCCGCCGGTAGGCTCGCCGCCACGAGCCTGGTGCTGGTCAACATTGGTGTAGACCGTGTAGACATAGGGGACACCTGGACGTACTTCTATGACGAAGACGTGATCTTCGCCCGGGTGTCGTATCCGCACCGACTGTCCCCCACCATGGCGCCACCAGGGTGCGGAAGCTTCCAATGTGAGATCTATTTTTCTGAGAAGTATCGGCCTCGGACCCAAAGTCCGGAGGCGTACGTCGATCAGGCCATCGGAGACCTACGCAAATGTGGGCTGATCGAGGAGGGGGACAGCATCTTGCACAAGAGTGCCGTCCACGTCCCTTACGCGAACATCATTCACGATCACGATAAGACGCCCGCACTGAACCTGATCAATGGATGGCTGGAGAGAGTGGGTATAGCGACTTGTGGGAGGTACGGGCTCTGGGGCTATCAGTGGACCGACGAAGCCTTCATCAGCGGCGAGCAGGCAGCGCAGCGCGTCCTTGATCTGCTCTGATGCGGCGGGGTAGACATTGGGCGTTGAGGGCGGAGGGTCTCCCACCTAGACCGGTGTCCGCCGGTACGAGGCCCGCAGGACCGTCCGAAACAGGCTGAATCTAACCGCGGTCACCGCGACGATGCTGAGCGGTGACGAGAAGCCGCCGATTCGAACCGCCGACACGGTGGCGGCGACCTGAGCGGCTCCGGCAAGCAAGGTGGTACCGGCGAGGGCTTTCTGTCGCCTAAGTGCTTGGAGCTCTGCCTGCATCGGCAGTACTGACGCCTGAACAGCGAAGGCCAAACCAGTCACCAGCGCCAAGTGACGCACCTCGAAAGCGTTCGGGAGGAGGTCGGCTAGCAGACCGGCCGACCCTGGAATGGCCAGACCGAGCGAGAATAACCCTGCGATGATGACAAGGGCCATTCCGTAGCGTTTTCGCCACGTGCGGGCGAGTTTCCCGTCGTGGGTGAAAGCCGCCTCCATCGAACGGGGGCCGACCACCGCAAGTAACCCTTGTGCAGAAACCATGACCGGGCGCGCCACCACTCTCGCACCCTCGACCCAACCAAGCACCGCAGAACTAGTTATGGCGCCAAGCAGAGCCGCCGAGGTGTAGCTCCAAACCGAGCCACCGACTCCTTCGACGAGCAGCCAGGATCCCATCCGGCTGATTCGCGCCGAAGAGTAGATGGAACCGTCCATCGTCCAGTAACGCGAAGCCGCCAATCCGACCGCTGTTGAGATCACGTTCGCAGCAGCCAGGGCCCCGAACGGCACCCAGTCCGACGCGAGGCCGGTAGGCACAACGGTGACCGCAGACACCCCAACCAATAAGACTCCTGACATGCCGGCGGCTATCCACGACCGGCCCGACAGGTGGGCGAGGCGACGCACGTGGTCTTGGAGGGCGGAAGCGCCAGCGGCCGCCCAGCCCGAAACCCCGACAGCTATCACAAACGAGTCTTGCACGCTGCCGGCCAGAGGAAGGCTGCCGGCCGCTACCAACGCACCGCTGACAAGTCCTAGCGCTGCACCGCGCGACATGCTGTGATGGAGTACAGCCATCCGCACGCTCCGCTCGGCTCCCACGGCCAATATCTCGTATGGGTTGAAGACCGAGACAGTGGGCACTAGAGAGGCCGCCACAAAGGCAGCAAATGCCAACGAGAACACCCCGAGCTCATCGGCGCTGAAGGCGCGAACGGCGTAGACCTGGATGACGAAGGTGGCCAATGAGGCGAACCCTGTATCGATTTGGCCGGCTGCGGCAAGGCGAGCCAAGCCAGGCAGCTGAGCCCGCCGTAGTGGGTCCACCAGGGAAACGGTAGCGCGTCGTTCTCGACAAACCTCGTGAACGACCGGAGGGCGAGCCCTAGCATGTTTGAGGCTATGGATCGATCGGTTCGTGGGTTCGGGGACTGGGGATTGCCTCGCTTGGCTTTCGTCGGCATCGTTCTACTTTTCACTGGAATCGGCGACGAGTACCCCGCGGACGGCCCTGCACTCTGGTACCAAAAGCAAGTGTTAGGGATCCCCCTCCACTACCTCGTGTTTGCGTTCGCGGTCGCCTTGCTACTCCCCTACGTCACCGCCCGGCCGCCGTTCCGCGTCCTGCCGGCTCTCCGCGCTACACACTTGGGGCTGTGGACCCTGCTGACCTGGGTGACGGTGATCATTGCCCTTGGCCGCGGGTTGGTCGGCGCGGTCTCTGAGCCCTTCGTCGACTGGCGGAACTTCGTGGTGCTGGCTATCACGGCGATGATTACCGCGCGCTGGCTGGCGCAACAGCCCTGGCGGGGTCTGGTGGTGACCGACCTGGCCATCGCCTACGGAGTGGTCGCCACCTTTTACCTTGTCTTTTGGTTGTTTGGCGGAGGTCGCGAGCTCTACGACGTTCGTGTCCCCCTTTTCAACGGGCATCGCCTCGCCCTCGTCGGTTTCGGAACATTGGTGGGCGCCGACGCCTGGCTAGCGGGGCGGCAGTCGTTCACCAGGATCTATTCGGCCGCGTTGGGTTGGACTGCGGTGGCCGGAGCGCTCCTCATCTTGCTCAGCTTCCGACGATCCGTCTGGGGATTCCTGGTGGCAGGTCTAGTTGTGGCCGCGTATCGAGCGGTACGCATGAAGCGGCTAAGACTGAGTCGGGCAATGACGGTCGGCGTCGGATTAGTGGCTGTGATCGGCGCCCTTTCGTTGACTTATGGTGCCGAGAGCTGGTCGGGAAGGATCGAGAGCCTGCTACCCAGCGCTGACAACGAATACTCGAACACCAACCGTGACCATTTCAACGACCTGCGCGACGCGTTCGCCGCCGTGGCCGAGCAGCCCGTGTTCGGCGTCGGCATCGGCACGCTGTACAAGACGAACCTCATCTCCGACTGGAAGGTTGAGTCGTTCGATGTTCACAACGCCTTCCTACACGTTTGGCTCAAGTTCGGACTGCTGGGCCTCATTACCTTCGTGGGCTTCCATGTCGCGCTCATACGGAGCCTTTTCAAGTTGGACCGCGTCGCCACCGTCGGGGCAGGAGGGGCAGCCGCGTTCTTGCTCGCCGAGCAGGTCATCAACCTGATCCAGACCTGGCCTTATGCCGTCATGCAACTCACGATCCATCGAGGCGTCGTGCTCGCCGTGCTCCTCGTTCACTACGGCTACTTGGCGGACCCAACCGCGCTGGCCACAACCTCAAGACGTGCCGCCCTCATCAGCCGTCGCTGACCAAGCATGTTGTCGCCACCTACCTTTTCTGTTCTCATACCTACACGCGACCGCCCGGAGTACCTCGCCAAGGCGTTGGGAAGTATTGAGGCTCAGACTGCAGAGAACTTTGAGGCAATCGTCGTCAACGATCATCCTCCTTCACTCCCGGCAGTTCGAGATCTGGTTGAGCAATTCGATCCGCGTTTTCGGCTCATCGCCAACGAAACGAATCTAGGCTTAGCGCGGTCGCGTCAGCGGGCTTTCGAGACGTCCACTGGGCGGTTCGTGGCCCTTCTCGACGACGACGACTTCTGGGCTCCCACGTTCCTGGAGCAGCATCTGCTCGCTCACCAGGAAATGCCCGACGTTTCCTTTGTCTACTGCGGTTACGTGAGATTCTGGGACGACCCCGCAATCGAGCCTCGAACCCTCTCGGCCCTGCCTCCTCCCGACGACCTTTTCCTGACCATGCTGAGGGGTGAGTTCACCATCGGGACGTCTTCGGTGGTCACTGTCAAGCGGGAGTGGTTCGAGAAGGTGGGGGGTTTCGACCACGAGCTGCCCGGTTTCGAAGATTGGGATTTCCTGTGCCGTTTGTCTCAGGTCAGTAAGGCGGCACACATCATCGAGCCTTTGGTCTGGTACCGACAGCACTTCGGAGCGAGAGAGAGCCTCGGACCGGATCGACTCGCCAGTCTGGAACGCATCGCGTCCAAATGGAGAGAACACCCAGAGGTCGCGCAGATGATACGGCGATCGAAGGCCGAGTTCTTCTTCAACCTCAGCCGCCAGGCGGTCCTGGCAGGTCGACGGCGCCAGGGTGTCGTGCACCTCGCCGAGTTCATACGGAGCGCTCCAAGAAGTGGGCTAGGGCCGATCCTGGCTGCCAAGCTGATACTTCTCAATCTGCTGGGGAAGCAAAGCTATTTGTGGGCACGACGCGCGTCAGAGATCGCAGCCGGACGCAGTGGCCGACGTCACGTCGCTTGACCGGAGAAGCGAGGGGGCCCCGCGGTCCATCGCCGGCTAGTTCTCCGAATAGTGGGACTCGATCAGGCACCGTTCCATGACGACGGGAACGAAGTCGTTGGGCCGCTGGCCTTCATATAGCAGCTGAGAACGACATCACGGAAGGCGAGCGTTGGTAGCTGCGTCTCGGCAGGAACGGGCGGCGAAGCTGCAAGTAGTTCGGATACGGCCGCCGCCAGGCGTCGAGCGGTTTGGTCGGGGCTTCCGACGGCAACGCTGATCGATGGGGTCTCGGGCCAAAGGCGCGTCAACTGGGCCGGAGCAGTGCCGGCAAGACTGACTACAGGAGTACCGAGAGTCAGCGCCTCGGCGACGGCCAGACCGGCCTCGTCCCTGAGGGCCGGGTGAAGCAGAACTCCGGCCCTTCGGACATGGTCAAGGAGGTCCTCCCTTTCCACCTTGCCGGCGAGGACCACCCGGTCCGCGACGCCCCACCGTCTGGCCGCGCGTTGGATTCGGGAGCTATCGGGCCCCTCGCCGAAGAAGATCAGCTTGGTTTGGCCGTTCAGGTACTTCAGCATTCGCGTGGCCAGCACGCCACCCTTCAACGGGATCAACCTTCCCACCACCACCACGTCACCGTTCCGTTCCAAACTACCCTGCCCCGTTTGTAACGCGATGTCAACGGCGGTGGCGTTCGACATGACAATGGCATCCAGGCGGCCGAGGCGTCGGGCGGTGGCCTCATTCTGGACGAGCACCGTCGTATCGAGCCGCTGTCGCCAAACTGCCCCCCATAGCAAAGGTAAGACCTGCTGCGCCACCATCCGGACCAATTCATGGCCGACACCCAGCAATCCGAGTTCCTGCAAAAGGCGCCAGGGGGCGCGGGTACCGCCTCCAACCGGACCCCAAACGAATTTCCGGTGGAGCGCGGCGACCCCGGCCGGTGTCCAGTAGGTCGCATAGGTGACGTGATGTACGACATCGAACTTAACCCGGCGATCCAGCTCGATTGCCGTGCGCCGAGCCAACCGTTGCCACCGGTAGTAGTGCCAAGCCTCGCCGAGCTTGCCCAGGGCCCGCTTCGTAGCTAGCGCCTCCCACCCTGGTTCTACGACCACAGGATGGATCTTGGTAGGATTGGTCATTCGGTCGAGGACCGGCTGAAGGCGTCGCAGGTTGTCGGGCCGCGTCAGCAACCAAACATCATGCTCCGCAGCGGCCGCGAGCAACGCTCGATACCCGACCTCCGGTTCGGAACCCTCACCGGGCGCACAGGCGTAAGCGGACAACAGCACCCTCACGGAAGTCACAGTACTTGGTCAGCGCTGCGTCAGGACCGCAGAGCAGAGGACCCGACGTCAGCGCCGACTCGGTTGCTTCAGTCGATGGTGCCGCTCGGGTCCGCCCCGTAGCCTTGCCACTCCGCCCAGGAGCGCTCGCCGTGCGCCCAGTAGAAAGGATTGGGGTCTGCACCGACGTGGTTGGCGTTGCGGTCGAACCGGTTGTTGGCCTGATACACCAAACCGGTGCCGGTGTTGTCGAGCAGTCCGTTTATCCCTTGACCCCAGCTGACGTCGTTGTCGTGGACCCAAAGGTTCTTCGTCACCCAGGCGCCTCTGGGTCCAGACCCACGGCTGTCGTCTCCGGCCCTGATTCCGCCGTTGTTACCCACCAGAATGTTGCCGTAGACCTCTACGTTGGAGGAGTTGGCGATCACCATGCCGCCGCCGATGAAGCCGAACCCGTTTCGATCGATGCGATTGTTGCGGATCACAGCGTCGTAGGAGATCTCGTGGAAGATACCCGGACCGGTGTTGTCCTCGATCACGTTCTCCTCGTACGTAGTGAGGTAGGCGTTGCCGTCGGCCCACAATCCGGGACCGCCGTTGTGGTGAACGTAGTTGCGGCGCAAGATCAGGTTGGTGGTGTTGATGAATTTCGATCCACCGGCCTCGAAGTTGGGGTCGAACGCCCCCAGGTGGTTGTTGTACGCGATCTCGTTGTCCTCCACTACGACCCCATCGCCCTCAGCTTTCACGCCGATCTGGCCGTTGTGGTGGATCGAAGAGCGCCGGATAGCGGACCCTGGCCCCAGGTTGACCCCGCCGTGGCGATTGTGATGGATCTCGGTGTCCTCAATGATCCAACCCCCCGGAGCGAGGACCGCCCCCATTTGAATTTGGGTCGGGTAGCCGGTGATTTCCAAGCCCCGCAGAACGACGTTGCGGGCGCCGTGAGTGTTGCCGTTGAATGCGTAGACCGGGAAGGAGCCGTTCCCTCCGTCCAAGACCACCCCCGGCCCTGCGGCTATGAATTGCTGGCGGGATCGTGGTTCGACTTCCACTCGGTACATGCCGGGTTGAAGCAGGAACACGGTTCCTTCTGGACTGTTTGTGGCCAGAGCCCAGAGGTCATCGCCCGGCTTGACCGTGACACTTCCGGCCAACACGACCGTGGTCGTGGCCGGAACGGTTGTAGGTGCGGCCGTCGTGGGTGGGGCGGTGGTCAGCGGCATCGTCGTAACCACCGTCGTCTCCACAATGGTCGTCGAGGGGGCGACTGATGATGTCACCACAACGGTGGATGCTGTGGACGTCGGAACAACGACGGACGTCCCCCGATCGACCCGAGCGCCGTTTCCTCGGCCCCGGCCGTTGCCCTCTCCGGGTTCCCGATCGTTACGCGCCAGGCTGCCTTCGAATCCAGGTGTGGCGCGGTCCACGTAACCGGACCCTGCCTGATCACCGAGCCGGAGCTGCAACGGCGTCAGCGCCAAAACCAGCAGAACGACGAGAGCAATGCCAGCGGAAATCCTTGCTGTCATGGGCGACCCCCTTCGTGGTCGGAGTTGGGCCTCCCGGCCCGTCCAGTGCGGATCGACACTCCTTGAGGACCGCTTGAGGATTTCTTGCCTGGCCCAATCTGCCCGCGTCGGGGCGGCGAGCTGATCAACTTCCGATAAGGAGCGGCCTTGTGACCCGCGCATGGGCGGCTAGGATCCGCTGCAAATGGCGCCGACGAGGTATGGGCGGTGAAACGCGCGCTCATTACCGGTGTGACAGGACAGGACGGTTCGTACCTAGCCGAGTTTTTGCTATCGAAGGGCTACGAGGTACACGGAATCGTTCGTCGCTCCTCGTTGTTCGGGACCAGCCGTATCGACCACCTGTACGTTGATCCACATACGCCATCGGCGCATCTCCTACTTCACTACGGGGATTTGCTCGACCCCAGCGCCCTTAGCCGCTTAGTGCTTCAGATTCGACCGGACGAGATCTACAACCTCGCTGCGCAATCGCACGTCGCGGTATCGTTCGTGAACCCCCTCTACACAGCCGACGTGGACGCCCTGGGACGCTTGCGGTTGCTAGAGGCGATCCGGGTGCTCGATTACCCCGTCCGGTTCTATCAGGCCTCGTCCTCGGAGATGTTCGGTGAGGCAACCGAGGTGCCTCAGCGAGAAACCACTCCTTTCCACCCGAGAAGCCCCTATGGGGTAGCGAAAGTGTACGCCTACTGGCAGACCGTGAATTACCGCGAGGCCTACGGGACGTTCGCCGTCAACGGAATCCTCTTCAACCACGAGAGCCCTCGCCGCGGCGAGACCTTTGTGACGAGAAAGATCACGCGAGCGGCAACACGCATCAAGGTCGGTCTACAGGACGTCGTGTATCTGGGCAACCTCGACGCCGAACGGGATTGGGGCTTCGCAGGTGACTACGTCGAGGCGATGTGGTTGATGCTCCAGCAGGACACACCCGACGACTTTGTGATCGCAACGGGGGAGCGCCACTCGGTGCGCGAGTTCGCCCAGACTGTCTTTGCCATGCTCGACCTCGACTGGGAAGGTCATGTGCGCACCGACCCGCGCTACCTACGCCCCGCCGACGTTGCGGTGCTCCAGGGCGACTACTCCAAGGCTCGCGTTAGCTTGGGTTGGGAGCCTCGTATCAGCTTCAAGGAGCTTGTTACGCTCATGGTCGAAGCTGATTTCGAGCTGGCTAAGCAGGAACGCGTGCTGGTCGATTCCGGCCTCCGCACCAAATCCTCGCGCCCGGACCACATGCAGTGAGCCTCGATCTGAGGGCAGCCCGGATACTGTTGACGGGCGGAGCCGGCTTTCTTGGGCGACGTGTCCAGGCCAATCTGGAGCAACGCGGTGCAACCATGGTGGTGGCACCGCGAAAGGCCGAATACGACTTGACCGAACAGAGCGAGGCACGCCGCCTGCTCGCCGACCACAAGCCAGACTTGGTCATCCACCTGGCCGCCGAGGTTGGAGGCATCGGTGCCAACCGCAACAACCCCGGTCGCTTCTTCTACGCCAACATGGCGATGGGACTGCATCTGATCGAAGCCAGCAGGCAGTCCGGTGTCGCCAAGTTCGTTCAGGTGGGAACCGTCTGTTCTTATCCGCGATTGACCCCGGTCCCCTTTGAGGAGGAGCGATTCTGGGACGGCTACCCGGAGGAGACCAACGCTCCGTACGGGATTGCCAAGAAAGCCCTCTTGACCATGCTCCAGGGGTACCGCGGCCAGTATGCCCTGAATGGCATTTACCTAATCCCCGTCAACCTGTACGGGCCAGGTGACAATTTCGACCTCGACACCAGCCACGTAATCCCCGCGTTGATTCGCAAGTTCTGTTCGGGTCGCCGGGAAGGCTGGCCCGAGGTCGAAGTATGGGGCAGCGGCTCAGCGAGTAGAGAGTTCCTTCATGTGGACGACGCCGCTCGCGCCATAGTTATGGCAGCCGAAAAGTATGACCAGCCCGAGCCCGTCAACATCGGCTCGGGCGTGGAGATCACCATCAAGAAGCTGGTAGCGGAGATCTCCCGTCTCACGGGCTTTCCAGGTCAGGTGCGATGGGACCCCACCAAGCCTGACGGTCAACCTCGCCGCCAGCTCGATACCTCACGAGCTCGGCGTCTCCTCGGCTTCGAAGCCACTGTTGGTCTCGAACCAGGCCTGAAAGAAACAATCGCCTGGTGGGAGCGTCACGGTCCACTCAGTCAGGTGTCGTGAGCCTGTGACCGCCCGAATCTTCTATCCGGGCAATAGACGCCCTTCCCCATATGGAGCCCGTCCTGAGCACCGTCGACCAAGAACCGCTTATCTCAGTGGTCATACCGGCTTATAACGCCGGGAAATTCCTCAACGAGTCGCTTGAGTCGATGCGTAATCAGACGCTTTCGGCCATCGAGATCATCGTCGTCGATGACGGATCCAACGACGATACGGCTGACGTGGCTCGGCGCCACGCGGCGGCGGATTTGCGAGTGCGGGTGGTGAGCCAGCAGCATCGCGGCGTAGTGGCGGCACGCAACCGCGGACTGGCCTTGGCTAGGGCGCCCTGGGTTGCTCTTTTGGACGCCGACGACGTTTCTCTACCGACCCGACTCGAACGGCAACTGGCGTATTTGCGAGAACACCCCGACGTGGCCGCTCTGGGGACCTATGGATACCGCATCGGCGAACACGGGCGGCAGTTGGGAGTTTTCGACATCGGCGACGCTGACCTCGACCAGTACCGGCGGGCTCGCGCCGAAAACGAGGTGATTCATCTGCTGGCGTCGTCGGTAGTCATGTCCAGACATCTTGTCCAGGCGGTCGGGGGATTCCGGGATTATGCCGGAATGGTCGAAGATGTCGATCTTTGGACGCGGCTCGCAGACGACAACCCGGTGCTTGCCCTCCCCGAAAGATTGGTTCTCTATCGGGTGCACGGTCAAAGCGCATCGACCCAACGCTTCTACCAGCAGATGGCGGACACACTGCTCGTCGCAGAGAACGCGACGCGCCGGAGATCGGGTCGGCCGGAGCTCGACCCACCCGCGTTCCACGGAATGCTGGAATCGCGTCCGCTCCTCGAGCGGCTACAACGAAAGGCCGAATGGCGAAGCCGCTATTACTACCGGGTAGCCGGCGGACTTCTCGCTGATCGAAAGCTGCGCGGGGTTTGGTGGCTTGCGCTCTCGTTCCTATTTTGGCCGAAAGTCCCCCTCGCGCGGCTCCGAAGCCAGATCCTTCCCTGGCTCCGAACGCGCAGACTGTCCCGGTGACCATCACCGTCCGCCGCCGTCCCTCCGGTTCGCAGGGGGACCACACGGAGCCTGACTGCCCAGTTTCGCCGCCCGAACCGACACCACAAGTGTCGCCCGCCTGCTGGTTCGAACCGGCATGGGTCTCGAAAGGGCCTGAAAGCCGCTTGCCGTAGCGTGAGGCTGTCACCTCGTGGCTCCAGAAGCCCCATGAGCCGCCCGAATCTCGGCAGCGAGCCGGTAGACACCCTCCAGATTTGCGAGTCCGCTAACCGAGTCGAATCGCTGCTCGAATTCAAGGCGAGCCGCACCCGAAGCCCGAGCGATGTCGGCCCCGTTTTCGAGTCGGACGAAGGCATCCGCCCAAGCGGCAGCAGTGGCCTGCTGCACCAGCCATCCTGAGCCGATCCTCCCCACCAACTCAGCTACACCACCGAGGTCCGACCCAAGGACTGGAAGGCCAGCCGCCATCGCCTCAGTGACAGCCATCGGCTGGCCCTCGTACCACTCGGAGGGGAAGAGCAGAGCTCGGCTGGCCAGCATGTGTTCCCAGACCTGGCGGCGGGTAAGGCGTCCAGTGAAGGTGACTCCCCAGGGCGGCTGACGCCGGAGACCGGCGAGCGGTCCGTCACCGATGACCTTTAGTCGGAAGCTATCTGAGTGGGCCAAGCGCCAAGCCTCCAGAAGAGTCAGGATTCCCTTTTCCTCGCTGAGGCGACCAACGAAGAGAAGCACGGAGGACTCTTCTGCCGGCAAAGTGCGGGGTCCGGGGTCCTCGACGAAGTTGGGCTTCACAACAATCCGGTCGGACGGCAGCCCGGCCGCGACCATTATGCGTTTGGCGAACTCCGTCAAGACTACAAACACATCCACGTGGCGCGACCATGTGCGCCACCGACGGTGCAGATCCACAGTGAGCGCCGCCGCCGCCGAAGCCAGGGTGCCGCGGTAACAACGATACCGGAGCCCATTCCAGGCCGACCCTTCGACGCACAGACGGCACGGGACCCCGTCCCGCAGAAGCTGCGCATTGGCGCAGGTGAGCCGGTAGTTGTGCAGTGTGAGGACCGTGGGAAAGCCGAGCCGCGACGCGGCCACCACTACCGACGGGGAGAGCGCGAACCAGGTGTTATGGAAATGGACAACATCGGGCCGCACCGATTCGAGGCGGCGTCGGAAGTCGGCGGCGGCAAGAGGATTCCAGGCAGAGAGAGCCAGATACCCAGCGGCGGCCGGTCCAGGGGGGTTGTCGGCGGCGAAGGCCTCCAGCCGGTGGCCGTTTCGTCTGAGTAGCTCGGCCTCGGTAGCCACGACTGCATCCTCGCCCCCGGCCAGCCGATATCTTGTGTGAACCTGGAGGATGTGCACTGACTCGAACTCACCTGGGAGCACGCTTGGGCAACAGCTGTTCCCGCCCCTGGTCTCCAAGCACATCCTTCATTGAGCCTTCAGATGACTGCATCTCGGGTCGTAGGGGGGCCAAGTTATAGATATAGCCCAGTGACTGAGCGCCAACGAACTGGATCCGCCGCGCTAGGTGCTCAGTCCTCTGCACCGGCGAGCCATGCCGAACCACTACGATAACTGCACCAGCCAGCCGGGCCAATGAACCGGCGTACGCCACCTGCATAAAAGGAGGGCCGTCGAAGATCACCAGGTCGAACGATGAGACGAGCTTGGCCATCAACCCCTGGAATGCCTTCCCCGAGAAGAAGTCGGGAGCCGAAACCAACCCTCTCCCTCGACCGATTAGCGACAGTGATCCGCCGCGTCCGCCCTCGATCGAATGGACGGCCTCGCTGAGGGAGGAAGTGCCCGAAACCACCTCCGTAAGGCCGGGGCCGAGCGATACCTCCCCCAGAAGGGTGGTCGACACCTTCTGATTACCGAAATCAGCGTCAATCACCAGCACCTTCGAGCCTGAGCGGGCCGCGGCAAGAGCGGTGTTGGCACAGATGGTGCTCTTGCCGTCCCCTGTGGTCGCCGAAACGATCATCACTGAGCGGGTGGACAACGACTCCATTCGGATCGCCAGATTCGAGGCAGCAAACCGGAACGCCTCGGCTGCAGGAGTACGAGGCTCCTCTCGGACTGGGAGAGTGCTTCGGGTGTCGAACCGAGGGATGTCGGCCAGGGCCGGCACACCCAGCACAGCCTCCGGCTCAAGAAGGTCCTGAAAGACCCGACGCCGAGTCGTTATCACAAAGGAGGCACCCAGGCTTACGAGGAAGCCGAGGAAACCCGCGCCGGCGATTGTGAACGGCCGGCTCGCGCCTTGCCGATCGCGCGTAATAGCAGGTGGAGAGAAGAAGGCCACATCACTTGCTTGGTTCTCGGCGTCGATCTCGAGCTCGGTTCGGCGAGAGGCGATCTCGGCCAACTGGTCGAGCACCTCGTCGCGCGACAGGTTCAGAGCAGTGATCTCCGGAGTGGTGGTCTCTTCCAGCGCCGCCAACTGCAGCACTTCAAGTTCGACCTGCTTGGCCGTCATTCGGTCGAGCAGCGCATCGCGCGCTGACGCCGTGCCCACCTCAGCAACCTGCGCTCCCAACGCCACGATCTGGACGATCACCGCGTTGATCTGTTGTCGGACCAAGCTCTCTGCTCTGAGAGCCTCGATCTCTCCGGTGAGCTCATCGAGCTGGTCGTTGAGGGCGGCCTCGGCAGTATCGAGTCGCGCTGCGACCGCGCTGGTTTGCGCTCGGAACTGGCTGCGGCGAACCTCCTGATAGGCATCAACAACTGCACCGGCTATCACCAGCGCTCGGTCAGGATCCTCCGCTAATACTCGAATACTGACTACGTCGGTGCCTCGGATGTTGGAGACCGTAGTGGCCTCGTCAAGGTCCCCTACGCTCACCTGCACCCCATGCTCGGCAGCGAGTTCTGTGGCCCGGTCGGACACCACCCGAAACTGGAAGACCTCCAAAGCGTTGGACACCAGGCGGTCGGACGAACTGTTCGCCTGTGAGCCGAGTAATAGCCCCCTGGCCGGATCCTGCAGTACTACCGCGGCCGTCGCCTCGTATGCCGCCGGCCGGAGGCCGGGTAGGGCATAGCCCGCTACCCCGAACAGAACCACGATCGGGACAGTCAGCCACCTGTATCGCCAGGCGGAGGAAAGAATGCCTGGTGCCTGCCCTGAGGCGGCGTCCGTGATAGTCATCCGAGCCTTCCTCGATAACTGGGGTGGGCCTCGATCGGCCAGATGGGCATTGACCAAATGTCCAGGCAAGCGGGTTGGACCCACCTGAGACTGATGCTAATCCAACTAGTGATCTCGACAATCGCGCTGGTCAACCGGGTTGGGGTCCTGTTGAACACCTTCTCCTCCGCGCATGAATGGACGCCGTGACGTTACCGCCAACAGGAACGCCGGATTGTTGCGAAGGTACCGATACCAGAGCCGGCGGGGCTCCCGGATGAGGCGGTACAGCCACTCGAGCCCCATACGTTGCATCAACGCAGGAGCAGACCTCCTCAGGCCGGCGTTGATATCGAAGGCTGCACCCACCCCAAGCATCACTTTTGCGTTCAGCGAGCCGAGGTGCGCCGCCATCCACCTTTCCTGCTTTGGGGTAGAAACGCCCACCCATAATAAATCCGGGCTGGCAGCATTGATTATTGCGACTTCAGCTGCATCCTCATCCTCGCTGAGAGGCTGAAAAGGCGGGGCGTGCGTCCCAACGATTCGAAGGTTGGGATATCGGGAAAGAAACCGTTGCGCCAGAGTGGCGGCCACGCCTGGCGCCCCTCCATAGAAGTAATTCGTCCAGGCTTCGTGTTCGGCCTTTTCGAGGAGCTGTCGCATGAGCTGCGGGCCGTAAACACGCTCCATGTTCTTGGCTCCGGCCCACCGGCCAGCCCAGACCATTGGCATCCCGTCGGGGGTCGTCAGCCCTGATCGGTTGTGGATGTCGAGAAGGGTTGGATCGCGCTGAGATTCCATGACGCCGTGTACCCCGGTGACACACACGTAGGTCCGTCGATCCTCCTGTATCCACCTGCTCACCGCCTCGACTGCGGTCTTGAGATTGACGGCACTGATACCGACTCCGAGCACGTCCACCCTGGGAATCTCGGCTCCTGGAGCGATCATCTACCCGCCCCGGACGTGTTTTTCGATCCAGCGGTAGGTCGGAGCCAGGCCGTCCTCCAACGACGTGTTCGGCTCCCAGCCGAGCACCTCGCGGGTGAGGGTATTGTCGGAATTCCTTCCTCTGACGCCCTGAGGACCGGGCACGTGGCGAAGGCCAACATTTCGCTTTCCTGAGATGTCGATGAGGATCGTCGCCAGCTCGTTAATAGTCACCATTCGGTCGGTTCCTAGGTTGATGGGCTGATCGAAGTCCGATTCCATTAGCCTGTGAATGCCCTCGATACAATCATTGATGTAGCAGAACGAGCGGGTCTGTCCGCCGTCACCCCAGATCTCAATGACTCCGCCCTCCTCGGCCAGCGCGACCTTCCTGCACAGCGCAGCGGGCGCCTTTTCGCGGCCGCCGTCATAGGTGCCGTAGGGGCCGTAGACGTTGTGGAAACGAACGATTCGCGTTTCCATGTCGAATTCCTCGCCGTAGTACAAGGCAAGCCGCTCCGAAACTAATTTCTCCCACCCGTAGGCGTCTTGGGGATTGGCCGGGTAGGCGTCGTCTTCTTTCAGCGGTTCGGCATCGGCCCGACCCTGTAGATGCTCTGGATATATGCAGGCAGAAGACGTATACAGGTAACGGCTGGCGCCGTTGGTTCGAGCCGCTTCCATCGTATGGAGATTGATTAGAGCGTTGTTGTGCAGGATGCGAGCGTGATTCGCGGAGATGAAACCCATTCCCCCCATGTCCGCGGCTAATGCGTAGATGTCGTCGATCCCCCTGGTCGCCTGCAAGCAGTTGTCCCAGCGCCTGAGGTCGAGGATCTCGAACTCATCTGCATCTACATCGGTGTACTCGGGAACCTTGAGATCGACTCCCCTGACCCAGTGGCCTTGACTCTTCAGAAATGTCACCAAATGGTGCCCGATGAATCCGCCCGCGCCAGTGACCAGGACTTTCATGACTCCCACTACCCCTTCCTAACGTTGAAATGCTACCAGCATCACTTCTGGTGTCGACCTTTTCGGCGTGGGTAGCCGATCCCATCGGCGGCTTCTTGCCGAGCCTCGGCCCACGGCCTTGTACGAACCCGTCTAAACCGAACGTCGACACGTTCCGGTTAGGGGAGGAGCCGCAGCCGACACCTTCTCGAACCAGGTCAGCACGGCCGTGGAACCCCATGATTGCCGCGGCACCCGCCGAATCGATGGGCTTCGAAGCGCCGGAGCCCACGCCGTCAGACGCTCTCGACTGCCCGACCAGTGTCGACGTCGCTGCCACAGTTGGGGCACTTGGCAATCGCGATGTCGCCAACGATGAAGCTGAACTCACACTCCGGGCACACCTGGCGCTGAGAGGGGGGA
>Ga0209341_10000537_pt1 | contig 39294 bp, 34 predicted proteins | sample RifCSP13_2_FD_184020 | JGI IMG/M metagenome (GOLD analysis project Ga0209341, IMG submission 184020) | Soil microbial communities from Rifle, Colorado - Rifle CSP2_sed 13_2 (SPAdes) (version 2) | ecosystem: Environmental > Terrestrial > Deep subsurface > Rock core/Sediment | place: Rifle...
GGGACCCCGCTCCGATACGCCTCCGCCCCCGCCCCCCGGCCCGCGTACCCGCCCGGGGCGTACTTCCCGCCGCCGGCCCCGCCCGAGATGCCGCCCGGGGTCCGCACGAGGCGCGGGCTCGGGATCACCGCGGGCGCGCTCATCGCCTTCGCCCTGCCGTTCCTCTCCGCCTTCGGGGCGCTGTTCCTGTCCGTGGGCTCCACGCTCCTCTTCCTGGACCGCCGGCCGTTCAAGGCGGCCCACCAGTCCGCGATCAAGGTCTCCTACGCCCTCTTCTGGGTCGCCGCGATTCTCTATGTGATCGTCTTCGGGGTCTTCCTCTCGCAGGCGTACGACGCCTACGTCGCCTTCCAGCCCGTCCGGCAGCTCCGCGGGCCGACGGAGGTCTTCATCGCAATCACGACCGTCCCGACGGTCCTGCTCATCGTCGCGCTCGGGCTCCAGATCCGGTCCCTTCTCCCGAAGAGGCTGCGCCTCCACCTGCCCGGGTCCGTGGGCCTCCTGGTCGCGCTCGCCGTCGTCGCGACGTACGTGGCGTACCTCGTGGTGCCCGCGGGCCTGGGCACCGGGGACATCCACATCAGCACGGTCGCGGGGATCCTCAACGACATCTCCGTGTACCGCATGATCGAGATGCCTGCATACCTCTGGCTCGCGTACTTGTACTTCCGGGCGTTCGGCAACGTCGTGCCAGGAACCGCGTCGCCCACCGTGCCGCCCGCGACGGGGCGTCAGGCATAAGACCCGCCCGCCCGTACCCGCCCCCATGGCCATCCAGACCGTGGCGGTCCTCGGCGCGGGCCAGATGGGCGCGGGCATCGCGCAGGTCGCCGCCGTGGCGGGCCTCGAGGTCGTGATGCGGGACATCGAGGACCGGTTCCTCGTGAAGGGCCTCGCCGCGATCGACCAGGGCCTCGCGAAGGCGGTGGAGAAGGGCAGGCTCACGGAGGACGCCCGGAAGGCCGCGCGGGCGCGCATCCGCGCGACGACCCGCCTCGACGACGCCGCGCACGCGGACCTCGTCATCGAGGCCGTCCCCGAGGACGCGGCCCTGAAGCGCCAGGTGCTCGCGGAACTCGACAAGAAGGCCGCGGGGCACGTGATCTTCGCGAGCAACACCTCGTCGATCTCGATCACGGAGCTCGCGTCCGCGACCTCCCGCCCCGACCGGTTCATCGGTGTCCACTTCTTCAACCCGGTCCCGGTGATGAAGCTCGTCGAGGTCGTTCGCGGCCTCCAGACGAGCGACGCGACCGCGAAGGCCGCCCTCGACCTGTGCACCCGCCTCGGGAAGACCCCGGTCGAGGTGAACGACTTCCCCGGCTTCGTCTCGAACCGGATCCTGATGCCGATGATCAACGAGGCCGTGTTCGCGCTCCAGGACGGGGTCGCGACGAAGGAGGCGATCGACGCCGTGATGAAGCTCGGCATGAACCACCCGATGGGCCCCCTCGAGCTCGCGGACTTCATCGGGCTCGACACGTGCCTCCAGATCATGGAGGTCCTCCAGAGGGGCCTGGGGGACCCGAAGTACCGCCCCGCGCCCCTCCTGCGGAAGATGGTCGCCGCGGGCCTCTTCGGCCGGAAGACGGGCCGCGGGTTCTACGACTACACGAAGTGAGCTAGGGCCGGTCCCGGGGCGGGCGGGCCGCGGGTTCCACGACGACGACCCTCGCGGGCTTCCACGTCTCGTAGTGCTCCGTGGGCCGGGCGCGCCGGCGCCGGAGCAGGACCGCGAGGACGAGGACGGCCGCGAACACGAGGGCCCCGAGGGCCGCCCACGCGACCGGGCTCGACACCGCCGAGGGACGCACCAGGACGATTGTCCCGAGGTCGCCCTGCTCGGGTTCGACCTGGCGGCTCTCGGTCCGCGTCTCGAACCCCTCGCGGGAGACCGTGATCGTGTACGCGCCCTCCTCCACGCCCTCGAACGCGAACGTCCCGTTCGGGTCCGTGAGGACGCTGAACCCGTTCAACTGGACGCGGGCCCCATCGACCGGGGAGAGGCCCTCGTCGACGACGCGGCCGTGCACCCGCCCCCGCCACGCCTCCGTCGTGAACGGGATCTCCACCGGCTGCGCGAGGCCGTTCCCCGCGAGGTCCGTCGCCCCCGTCAGGACGAAGACGACGTACGCGGTCCGGTACGCCATCGGCGACGCGGTCGCGAAGTCTACGGTCGCGTCGTTCGGCCAGCGGAAGTCCGTGAGGGCCACGGACCCCGTGATCCGGATCGAGGCCTGGACGTTCGCCTTGTCCATCGCCTCGCTGAAGACGATCGAGATCCGCGCGGTCCGGCTCACGTTCGCCTGATCCGGGAAGGGCGAGGTCCACACGATCGAGGGCCGCACGGTGTCCGCCTGGGACGCGACCGTGAAGCTCCACGTCTCCTCGGCCCCGCCGTTCAGCGGGTTCCCCGCGGAGTCCGTGGGGACGCCCGCCGCGAGCGTGACCGTGTACCGCGTCCCGAAGTCCAGGGCGCGCGTGGGCTGGAACGAGAACGCGCCGGAGGCGGTCTCCCACGCCACGGTCCCGTCGGCGACCGAGAACGTCGAGCCCCCGTCCGTGTACGAGAACGCGTACCCCACGGAGGTCCGGTTCATCGGCTCGCTGAACGTGACCGCGATCGCCGTGGCGGGGATCACGTCCGTGGCACTCGCCGCGGGGGTCCGGTCCGTGACGCCCGGCGGGGTGAGGTCCTGCGCCTCCGTCGTGAAGCGGAGCTCGAAGTCGTCCGCGGGGGACCCCTCCGATGTCCCGTTCCCGTTCCCGTCGAAGTGGAGGCCCTCCCGGTCCGCGGCGTCCGCCGCGATGCGGAACGCGTACGCGGTCGCGACCCGCAGGTTCGGGCGCGGGTTGAACACGAGGGTGTCGTCCGGGAAGCGGGTGCCGCTCCAGGCGACGGTCCCGTCGCTCGCGTTCAGCGGGGGGTCCGACCCGCCCCGGAGGGAGAACGCCGCCTCGGTGCCCGCCCGTGCCATCGCCTTGCTGAAGACGACCCGGATCGAGGCGGACACGGAAACCGCGCCCGCGCCTTCAACCGGCGACGTCGTCACGACCGTGGGCGGGCGCGCGTCGCCCGCGATGAAGAACGTCCACGAGTACCCGTCCCCGCCCGTGCCGTCCCCGTCGCCGTCGAGGAGGTTCCCCGCGGGGTCCCTCGCGACGGCCCCGTCCAGGTAGACGGTGACCCGGCCGCCGGGCGCGAGCTCGAGGCGGGGCACGAACCGCAGGGTGTCGTCCGTCGCGTTCGTCGCGATCCAGCTCGCGGTGCCGTCCGAGACCCGGTAGAAGGTGAAGCCGTCCGAGTACCCGAACGCCGCCTCGACGGAGGCCGCGTCCATCGACTCGCTGAACCGGGCCTCGATCGGGGCGTCCGTGGGCACGACGCTCCCGCCCGCGGGCGAGACGGAGAGGACCCGCGGTGGGGTCGTGTCGGGGGGCGGGGCCGCCGTGGCGAACGACCACACGAGGCAGTCCGGCATCGAGGGCGGGCCCACGTCGCACGGCTCCCCGCCCACGCCGTTCCGGTTCTGGTCCAGCGGGTTCCCGGCCGCGTCCCGCGCGGTCGACGCGAACCGCACGGTGTACGTCGTGCCTGGGAGGAGGAGCACGGCGGGCGCGAAGGAGGAGGCGTTCGTCGTGTCGCTGTGGGACCACGTCCCCGCCGTCCGCACGACCTGCCCGTCCGAGTAGACGAAGCTCGCCTCGACGGAGGGCCAGTCCATCCGCTCGCTCCACTGGACCTGGAACCGCGTGTCCACGGCGACGCCCGTCCCGCGCGGCCCCCAGTTCGTGGCCCAGGGCGGGGTCGTGTCCAGCGCCCGCGCGAGGGCGGGCGCGAGGGCGATCCCCGTCAGGACGAGAGTGAGAAGGAGCGCATGGGTCCGGGCCATGGGCCACCGTGAGGAACGCGATTCCATCTATCAGGCCGTATAAACGATTATTTGTCTCCGCATCGAATCCTGAGAGCGAGCGCGGGACGCGGATCCGGCCCTGCCGTCCCAAAACCCTTTTACTCCAAGCTGCTATACTTCGCGATTTCTCACGAGGCGGGAAATGATACGGACCGTAACGAAGCAGTACACCCGGGACGAGGTGCTGGGCCTGCTCCAGCCCCTCGTGAGGGAGTGGTTCGCCTCGAAGTTCCCCGGCCTCACGGAGCCGCAGGCGTTCGCGGTCCCCCTGATTCACGAGCGGAGGACCGTGCTAATCTCGTCCCCCACGGGGTCCGGGAAGACCCTCACCGCGTTCCTCACCGTGATCAACGAGCTGTACTCGAACCAGCTCGAGGGGACGCTGGAGGACAAGATCTACGCGGTGTACGTGTCGCCGCTGAAGGCCCTCGCGAACGACATCAACCGGAACCTCGAGGAGCCCCTCCGGGAGATGCGGGAGCTCGCCGCCGCGAAGGGCCTGCCCGCCCCGGAGATCCGGGTCGGCGTCCGGTCGGGGGACACGTCCGCGCAGGAGCGGCAGCGCCAGGCGCGGACCCCGCCCCACATCTTCATCACGACCCCCGAGTCCCTCACCCTCGTCCTCTCCGCTCCGAAGTTCAGGGAGCGGTTCTCGGACGTCCGCTGGGTCGTCGTGGACGAGATCCACGAGGTGTGCGGGAACAAGCGGGGCGCCCTCCTGTCCCTCTCCGTCGAGCGGCTCCAGGAGCACGTCGGGAAGGAGTTCTGCCGAATCGGCCTGTCCGCGACGATCGCGCCGATCGAGGAGGTCGCGAAGTACCTCGCGGGCTACGCGAACGGCCGGCTCCGGGACGTTCACGTCGTCGAGGTGGAGAGCCGGAAGTCCCTGGACATCGCGGTGTTGTGCCCCGTGCGGGACCTCTCCGAGTACTCGATGCAGGAGGCGAACGCGAAGATGTACGACCTCCTGACGGACCTCATCGCGAAGCACCGCACGACCCTGATCTTCACGAACACCCGGAGCGGCACGGAGCACGTCTCGTTCAAGCTCAAGGAGCAGGGCATCGAGGACCTCGAGGCCCACCACGGGAGCCTGTCCAAGGAGACGCGGATCGACGTCGAGCAGAAGCTGAAGCGCGGGGACCTGAAGGCGGTCGTGTCGTCGACGTCCCTGGAGCTCGGCATCGACATCGGGTACATCGACCTCGTCTGCCAGATCGGGTCCCCGAAGTCCATCGCGAAGGCCCTGCAGCGGATCGGGCGGGCGGGCCACAACTACGGGGACACGTCCGTGGGCCGCCTGATCGTGTTCGAGCCGTGGGACGTGATGGAGTGCGCGACCCTCGTGAAGAACGCGTACGAGAACCGGATCGACCGCGTGGACATCGTCCGGAACCCGCTCGACGTCCTCGCGCAGGCGGTGATCGGGATGTCCCTCGAGAAGCGCTGGGAGGTCGACGAGGCGTTCGACCTGATCCGCCGGGCGTACACGTTCCACGACCTCCCGAAGCGGGACTTCGAGAGCGTCCTGGAGTACCTCGCGAGCCGGAACCCGGACGTGAAGGTGTTCGCGAAGGTCTGGTATGACAAGGAGGAGCGGCGGTTCGGGAAGAAGCGCGGGACCCGGCTGATCTACTTCACGAACGTCGGGACGATTCCGGAGGAGGGCTCGTACCACGTAATCTCCGAGCGGGGCTCGCCCCTCGGCGAGCTCAGCGAGAAGTTCGTCGAGTACCTGAAGCCGAACGACGTCTTCGTCCTCGGCGGGCGCACGTACGAGTTCCTCCGGGTGCGGGGGATGACTGTGTACGTGAAGGACGCGTCGGGCCGGAGGCCCACGGTCCCCTCGTGGACGGGCGAGATGCTCCCGCGGTCCTTCGACCTCTCGCGGGCCGTCGGCGAGTTCCGCCGCCTCCTGGCGGACAAGGTCGACGGACTCGGGGAGGCGGGCGCGGTCGAGTGGCTGCTCGGGAGCTTCCGCCTCGACGAGGGCTCCGCGCGGAGCCTCGTGAGCCACGTCCAGGAGCAGCGGGCCGTCCTCCCGGACCTGCCCACGGACCGCCAGGTCGTCGTGGAGGGGTACATCGACGACAAGGGCACGCGGAACGTGATCTTCCACTACTGCTTCGGTCGGCGGGTGAACGACGCGCTCTCCCGGGCGTTCGCCCACGCGATCACGGTGAAGTACAAGACGAACGTGCGGGTCAGCGTCACGGACGACAACTTCATGCTCACGATCCCGAAGCGGATCGACCTCGACGGGATCGCGGGCCTCGTGACCTCGAAGGGCCTCGAGGAGGAGCTCCGGCGGGCGGTCCGGAACACGGAGCTCTTCAAGCAGCGGTTCCGGCACTGCGCGACCCGCGCGTTCATGATCCTCCGGAGCTACAAGGGCCGGGAGGTCTCCATCGGCCGCCAGCAGCTCCGGTCCCAGCGCGTCCTGGACTGGCTCCACGAACTCGAGGACTTCCCCGTCGTGCGGGAGACATACCACGAGATCCTGAACGAGGCGATGGACCTCGCGCACGCGCGGGGGGTGCTAGAGGCGATCGAGGCGGGGGAGATCGCGGTGAAGGTCGCGGACTTCTCGAACCTCCCGTCCCCGTTCGCCCACAACGCGGTCCTCGCGGGCGTGAGCGACCTCGTCCTGATGGAGGACCGGTCCGCCCTGCTCCGGGAGCTCCACAAGCAGATCCTGCGCCGGATCGTCCCGGAGACGGAGATCGAGGCGGCGCAGTTCCGCGAGGACGAGGTCCGGGAGTACTTCGCGCGCAAGCTCCCCGCGGTGGAACGGAAGGAGGACGTCCTCGCCCTCGTCGAGCGGGCGGGCGCCCTGAACCTCCTCCAGCAGAAGCCGCCGAGCGTCTTCGAGCATACCCGCGCCCCCTTCGCGGACGTCCGGGTCTGGGGCGCCGAGCTGATGGAGGCGGGCAAGGTCCAGAGCGTGTGGACGCCCCGCGGGGTCCTCTGGGCCGCGACGGACGAGGTCCCGCGCTACGCCGCCGTGTACGCGCAGAAGTCCCGCCTGAAGCCGGACGAGGAGGCGGTCGCGAAGGCCCTCGAGGCGGGCCCCGCCACGCTGAAGGCGCTCGCGCGGAGGCTGAAGCGGCGGGAGAAGGACGTGTCCGAGGTCCTCCGGAAGCTCGAGCGGGCGTACGCGGTCCACCGCCGCGGGGTCGAGGAGACCGTGTTCGCGGTCCGGCCCGCGACCCGGGAGGGGTTCGAGGCCGCGCTCGACGGGCTCCTCACCCGCCACCTCGACGTCCACGGCCCCTCGACGGCCCACGAGCTCGCGTACGTCCTCGACCTGGAGGAGGACCTCGTGAAGGAGGCGCTGCGGGACCTCGAGCAGGAGGGCGCCGTCGCCTCGGGCCACTTCGTCGTCGGCGCGGAGTACGAGTACATGCTCACGCGGGACCTCCAGCGACTCGGCCGGAAGGACGACACGCGGGAGGCGTTCGAGGAGGGCCAGGTGAAGGCGTTCCTCCTCCAGAAGCAGTTCCACGGCCTCCGGACGACCGACGACTACTTCGACCGGTTCCTGGAGGCGGGAATGGTCCTCGACGTGTTCAACCACGTCGAGGCGTTCGACCAGGCGGAGTGGCTCCGCCGGCGGGAGGCGGGGGAGATCCTCGAGGGCCGCTTCCTGAACGGGCGGGTGCGGTACGTCCGGAAGGAGGACGCGCCGCTGTTCCTGTCCGCGTTCCCGAGGTCCGAGCTCTCCGAGTTCGAGGCGAAGGTCCTTGAGGTCGTGAAGGCCCGCCCGGAGGGGATCGATGTGCGCGGGATCCAGGCGGGGGTCCCGGAGCCCTGGGAGAAGGTCCGCGAGGCCCTCGAGACGCTCGACTACGACTGCTACGTGATCCGGAAGTTCCAGGGCGATGGATGGACGACCCGCAACCTGTACATCCCATTCGAGGTGCGGGACGACCTCGTCGAGGGTGCGGTCGAGAAGGTCGTCGTGCGGTTCCTGCGCGCGTACGCGCCCGCGCCGCTCTCCGGCGTCCGGGAGTACGCGCACTTCCCGTGGGACGAGATCGAGGCGCTGATGGACCGCCTCGAAAAGGCGGGCACCGTCCGGCGGATCCTCGTGTCTGGGAAGGGCGAGGGCGAGATGTTCGTCCTCGCGGACGAGGTCGAGGCCCTGCGGGCGACCGCCGCCTCCGGGGCGACTGACCCCATGCGGATCCTCTCGATCCTGGACCCGTGGACCCAGGCGCTGTGGGCGCAGTACGTCGCCCGGTGGGGCGAGGGCTGGTACTTCCCGATCGTCAAGGACGGCGACCTCGCGGGGATGGCGGAGATCTGGGAGATGAGCGGGTGCGTGGAGATCCGGGAGCTCGACCTCAACGACCCCGCCCTCCTCCCGGAGGCCCTCGGGGCGGTAGACCGGATGATGGAGTTCTATCGGTCCCGCGGGTACGAGATCGTGCGAATCACGCGGGCGTTCAACAAGGACGTCCCCGAGCTGGACCGGGTGAAGACCTTCCTCGATGCGGGGTATGCCGCGCTCGGCGACTTCCTCGCGAAGGGGCAGATCGTGCCGCGGGAGTTCGAGAAGTCCCGGCTCCTCGCGGTCGTGTTCCGGTGCCAGGGCCTGGACCCGGACCGCCCGTTCGACGACGCCGTCCAGGCGGCCCAGGCCCTTGTCGGCCTCCGGTCGGACTTCGCGGCCCGCCTCCGGGTGCGGGAGTTCACGCCCCTGGAGCGGCTCCACCGGACGGGCCGCCTCTCGAAGGGCCTCGGGATCCCGGACTACTGGAGCTACTGCACGGAGTCGGACCTGATGCTGTTCAAGCGCGCGAAGAACGTCGCCCTCTCGAAAGAGATGCGGCAGGTCCTCTCCGTGGTCCGGGAGCACGAGCCGATCTCCCGGTCCCGCCTCCTCGCCCTATCGTCGCTGGGGTTCACCGCGACGACGCGGGCGCTGAAGAAGCTCTACGAGGGCTGCCACGTGACCCGGGCCGCGGACAACCGGTACCGCACCGTGAGGGACCTCCGGATCCCCGTGGCGGAGGCCCGCCGGGCCGTCCTGCGCCGGCTCGCGGAGAGCCTCGGCGTTTTCTCCGCGGAGGCCCTCGGCGGCTTCACCCGCTCCGAGTTCAATATGGGGGAGACCCGCCGCCTGCTCCGGGAGTTCGAGCGGGAGGGGTGGCTTGTGAAAGGCTTCTTCGCGCGCGGGGAGCGGACCGTGTACTGGATGCTCAAGGAGGCGCTCGACGGGATCGAGGACGCCGCCTTCGACCGGAGGTTCGTCCTGTCCCCCCTCGACAACCTCGCGCTGTTCCTGCGGAGCGACATCGTGCAGCGGTGGCGGATCGGCGGGTACTGCTACGTGGTCTTCGACGGCACGGAGATGGTCGCCGCGTTCACCGCGAAGCGCCGGAAGACGTCCCTCGCGATTACGAAGTTCGAGGGGGACGCGGAGGCCCGCCAGATCCTGGAGCGGTTCAAGGAGGAGAACGAGATTGAGGTCGACGAGCACGTGGACCGGATCAGCGACGCCGAGGTCATGGAGTGGTACACGAAGATGTACGGCCGCGGCGCGTCGAAGTGACCCGCTACGTTTTCCTGCGGGCCCAGCGGCTCCGCTTCTCCATGCTCAGCGTGATCCCCGCGACCTGGAACGGGTACACCGCCTTCGCCTCCGCCTCGGCGGGGATGTCCTCCCGCTCGCCGTCCCGCACGTCCACGACCCCGAGCTCCACGGGATGCCGGCGGACATCCTCCCGCGTGAGGAGGTACGCGGCGACCGCGCAGGCGATGGAGCCCACGAACGCGGGGAAGCTGTAGAGCGCGAGGGACCCGACGAACAGGAGGAGCGCGGCGAGCGCGAGGACCCGCGTGGACCACGCGACCTGGCTGTCGGAGAGGGGGGCGAGGACGGTCGTGAGCCTCGCCCAGAACGCGTGCAGGCGGACGCCCACAATCTCAAGAGATCTCCCTAGCCTCACGGGAATCTCCCGGAAGCGAGTTCTCAGCGCCTCGAGACGCCGCATCGTCCAGTCCCCAAGGCGGGGCCGCGATTAAGGTTCGCGGGCCGGGCGGAAACCTTATTCCGGGGCCTCCGGATGCGCGGCCGATGGACGCCTCCGAGGTGTTCCGGGTCCTCGAGAAGTCCCGCGACGCGATGGTGCAGACCCTCACAGACCTGTGCCGGATCCCTGCCATCGGCCCGACCGCGGGCGGCGAGGGCGAGGCGGAGAAGGCGAAGCGGATCGAGGCGCTGCTCGAGGGCCTCGGGCTGAAGGTCGAACGCCTCGACGCCCCGGACGACCGCGCCCCCTCCGGGAAGCGCCCGAACCTCGTGGCGAGGATCGGGAAGGGCCCGAAGCGCCTGTGGCTCCTCACCCATATGGACGTCGTGCCTCCCGGGGACCGTGCGGCGTGGCGGTGCGACCCCTTCGACCCGAAGGTGTTCGACGGCCGCCTCTACGGCCGCGGGGTCGAGGACAACGGCCAGGCCCTCGTCGCGACCCTGGGCGCCGTGAAGGCGGTGCTCGAGGTGGCTGGCACGCCCGCGAGGCCCGTGGGCCTCTGCTTCGTCTCCGACGAGGAGACGGGGAGCGAGAAGGGCGTGCGGCACCTGATCGGGAAGGGCCTGTTCGCGAAGGGCGACCTCCTCCTCGCGCCGGACCGCGGGAGCTCCGACGGGACGGAGATCGAGGTCGCGGAGAAGAACCTCCTCTGGTTCCGCGTCGCGGTCCACGGGAAGCAGGGCCACGGGAGCCGGCCCGAGGTCGCCGTGAACGCGGCCCGCGCGGGCGCGTACCTCGTCACCCTGATCGACGCGACCCTGCACAAGCGGTTCCGGGCGACGGACCCGAAGTTCCGCCCGCCCGGGTCCACCTTCGAGCCCACGAAGCGGGACGCGAACGTCCCGAACGTGAACACGATCCCCAGCGAGGACGCGTTCTGCTTCGACTGCCGCGTCCTGCCGACGGTGAAGAACAAGGAGGTCCTGGAGGAGGTCGGCTCCGCCCTGCGGGGGACGGAGGAGCGGTTCGGCGTGAGGTGCGAGCTCCAGGTCCTCCAGGACGAGTCGAGTCCGCCCACGCCGGAGGGCGCACCGATCGTCGGCGAGCTGCAGCGCGCGCTCGCGGCCGCGCGCGGGCTCAAGGGGAGGGTCGTGGGCATCGGCGGCGGGACCGTCGCGGCCCACCTGCGGAAGGCGGGATTCCCCACCGCGGTGTGGGAGACGATCGACCAGACCGGCCACGCGGCGGACGAGAACATCCGGATCGAGAACCTCGTGGGCGACGCGAAGGTGTACGCGGCCCTGATGCTCGGGACGCGGTGAGGGCCCGCTAGGGCCTCGGGGCCCCCGGCCTCGGCGTGCCCGTCGTCGCCCCGCCTGTCGGCGCGGACGGCACCGTCGACATCCCGGCGTCCATGACGAAGCAGTGGGTCTTCCGGCCCGCCCGGTCGACGCGGATCTGCTTGTGCTCCGCGAGGATCCCCACGTGGTAGTTCACCGTGGGCGGCGTGAGGCCGAGCCGCTGCGCGATCTCCTTCTGCGTGATCCCCGGCTGGGCGCCGATGAGATCGATGATCGTCTTCTGGATCTCGTTCGGCGCGAAGAACCCGTCCTCCGGGATCCGCATGTGCATCGGGTAGAACCGGCGGTACAGGCCGAACCGCTTCGACTTGAGGAACTGCTCCCGCTCCAGGGTCTTCAGGTGGTGCGCGAGGGACCCGTTCGTGAGGTTCAGCGCGACCTTGATCGCGTTGTAGTGCTCGCCCGGGTTCGCGAGGACGTACCCGTAGATCTGGCCGCGGACGAAGTGGTCCAGGACCTGCTCCCGCTTGATCTTCGAGTACAGCGGGATGAAGACCATCAGGAGCGCCCACTTCAGGTTCTCGCTCACGGCGGACCCGACGCCCAGGAGCGCGACCGCAATCCCGGCCCCGAGCGCAAAGTACCAAGCACCGGGGGCGGGCGGGGGCGGCGCGGCGACAACCGCGAGGTCGAACGACTGCTCCGCGGCCCCGCCGTACGCGTCCGTGACCCGGATGCGCGCCGCGTGCGTCCCCACGTCGGCGTCCCTCGGAGTCCACTCGACGAGCCCCGTCTGCGGGTCGATCCGCATCCCGGCCGGCGCCTCGACGAGGGAGAACGCGTGGGCGTCGTCCGCGGGGTACGGGTCCGCGATCGTGACCTGGTACTGCAACATCTCGCCCGCACGGACCTCCGCCGGCGGGGCGCTCGTGATCGAGGGCAGCGCGTTCACCATCACGGCGAACCTGTTGCTCGAGACCGGCACGTGGCCCATGACCCCGTCCGTGACCCACACCTGGAACTGGGCGGTGCCGTGCCAGCCCGGGGCCGCCGCGAAGTCGAGGTGGTACCCGTCCGCGGCGAGGGTCGCATGGAGGGACTCCCGCTTCTCCTCGTACACGACCGCGAACCGGAGGACCCGGTGGTCGTCCGCGAAGTAGTTCCGCAGGTCGATCAGGCCCGCGCCCGAGGCCCCCTCGTTGATCACGAAGTCCGAGGGGATTGTACGGAGCAGTACGGGCGGCGCGTCCTCCTGCTCGTACAGGTACAGCGAGCCCGGCGTGCGGGCGACGATGTCCGCGAACGGTCGCCCCGTGAAGCGTCCGATCTCGATGCCCGACGCACCCGCCGTCCACTCCACGGCGAGCTGGAACGTCGGCGCCGCGTCGAACCCGCCCGTGAACTTCTGGAGGAACACGTCGAGGAACGGCGCTGCGTCCGCGACGACGAGGTCCGCGATCCCGTCGTCGTTCACGTCGCCGAGCGCGGTCCACCCGCGGAGCGCGCCCTCGACGACGCTCGAGGCGGTGAACGCACCCGCCTCCTGGAGGAGAACGGTGACCTTGCCGTACGGGACCGGGACCCGCGGGACCACCTCGGTCACCGCAAGGTCCGGCAAGCCGTCGCCGTTCAGGTCCCCGACGCGGAGGGAGATGTCGCCCCAGGAGCTGTTCAGCCACTGGTGGCGCTCCGTCGCGTTCAGGCCGCCCTCCGGGTCCTGGAGGTACTCGGTGACGTTGAACGGCTTCGCGAGGACGAGGTCCGCGTGCCCGTCCCGGTTCAGGTCCGCCGCCTCGATCGCCTGGAAGCCGGGGGCCGCGAGGGTCACGTCCGCCGGCCGGGACCACGACCCGTTCGCCCGCTGGACCCACACCCCGACATCGCCCTCCCGCGCGACGGCCAGGTCCGGGAGCCCGTCCCCCGTCAGGTCCCCGACGGCGAGGTCCACGGGGCCGACCGTCGGCACCTCCTGGGTCCGCCCGACGAACCCCGGCGCGTCCTGGTAGTCGATGCGGGTGGAGTTCGAGCCCATCTCGACGAGGTCCGTGCGCCCGTCCCGGTCCACGTCCGCGAGGAGGACCTTTCGCGGGACGAGCCCCTGGATCGCCGTGCTCGGGCCCCCGGGCAGCCCCGCGCCTCCCTGGAGGAACACCTGGATCGTCCCGGCCCCGTCGTCGACCGCGACGAGGTCCGCGAGACCGTCCCCGTTCACGTCGCCCGCGGTGATCGGGCCGGCGCCCGACGCGACGATTTTCCGGTCGTACACGGTGCGGGTGGGGTACCCGGCCGCGGGGCCAGGGGCCGTCGCGAGGACGAGGAACGCGAGGAGAAGTGCGAGAGGCGCGACGAGGAAGACGCGGGCTCGCCGGTTCATCGGAAGCCGTCCTGGGGGCCCCGCGGCGGGACCCGGCGTCCCATTCCCCTAGCGGTCATAAATAGACACCGGTACGCTCCTCGAATCCAGTCACGCGGCCACGCCCCTGGGCCCTCCGAGCCGGAGGACCTCGTCCGCGCACGCCGCGGCGCCCTCGAAGTCGCCGATCTTCGTGAGGACGTACCCCTTGTTCACCCACGCGCCCCGGTACGTGCGGTCGAGGGCGAGGGCCCGCTCGTAGCACCGCAGCGCGTCCCCGAACTTCCCCAACCGCGCGAGCGCGTTCCCCTTGTTGTTCCAGGCGACCTCGTACCTCGGGTTCACCTTGATCGCGGAGTTGTAGCACCGCAGGGCGTCGACGAGCCGCCCCGTCCGGACGAGCGCGTTCCCCTTGTTCACCCACGCGACCTCGTTCCGCGGGTTGATCCGGAGGGCCGTGTCGATGCACGCCATCGCCTCCTCGTACCGTCCGAGGACCACGAGGGCCGCGCCCTTGGAGTACCACGGCGCCTCGGAGCCCCGCTCGCCCGTGAGCGCGATCGCGCGGTCGAGCTCCGCGATCGCCCCCCGGTAGTCCCGCCGCGTGGCGAGTTCCTCCGCACGGTGGACGGCCCGGGAGACGCGGGCGTCGACCCAGTGGCCGCGGAGCACGATCGCCGCGGAGGCGGCGACCGCGAGACCGAGGACCGCGGCCGTGCCCGCCGCGAGGGCGGGGGGCCCCATGGACGCGCCGACCGCGAGCGCGGCGGCGACCGCGAGGAGCCCGGGGAGGGCCCCCAGCCAGGGGGCGAACGCCGCCCCGGACCGGTGGAACGGAACCGCGGCGCCGACCAGGAGTGCGGCCCCCGTCGCGAGGAGGATCCCGCCGCCCGCCTCGGGGAGGACGGCCCCCGTCGCGGCGAACACGGGCACCGCGAGGACCGCGAGGCCTCCGGCGGCCGCGATCCCGTACGCGCGGCGGTGGCGCCGGATCGGCGCGGGGTCGAGGAACGCGAGCGCGAGCGCGCACGCGAACAGGGAACCGACGACCGCGAGGACGGCCCACCGCCCCGCGTCCGAGGGGACGAGGGCTGCGACGCCGATCGGGAGGAGGGCGACGAGGGTGGCGAGCAGCACGCCCTCCCGGAAGCGGTCTGCTCGCGAGGGCCTCGGCGTGCCGGGGGCGACGAGGGTCGCGACCGGGAGCTCCGCGGCGCGCCGCACGGCGCGGGCGGGCGTGGCCTCGAGTTCGGCGACCGCCTCCTCCGCCTCGATCTCCGCGGCGAACCGGTCGAGCTTCTCCGCGACCTCCTCCGCCTCGGGCTCGGCCTCCTCGAGGAGCGCCTCCATCGCTTGGATCTCCTGGTCCGCAGCGACAGGCGCCGCAGGGACGGCGGGCGAGACCTCCTGCACCGGCTTCCCGCACGTGTCGCACACGTCCTGGTCCTCCAGGACCGCGGCGCCGCAGTGCCTGCACAGGACCGTCGTGGGCGCGGGCCCCGCGGCCTCGACCGCGATGTCCGCCTGGCAGGCGGGGCACACGAGGGCCTCCGCGGGGACGGCCTCGCCGCACACGGGGCACGGCTTCGTGGCGCCGCCCTCGAGGAACTTCTCGAGGTCCATCGCCTCCTCGGTCAGCGTCGCCCCGCACTTCCCGCACGTTTTGTCCGCGCTCGAGACGAACGCGCCGCACTCCGGGCACAGGTACAGGATGCCGGACCCGCGGGCCTTCAGGGCGTCCTCCACGGACCGGCCCGCGAGGTCGGAGGGGTTGCGGTACCCCGCGCGGAACAGCTCGTGGGCCTGTTCCGACCCGACGCCGAGGGCCCGCATCAGCTCCCGGAGCGCGGCCACGTCGACCGCGGCGCCGCAGTTCGGGCACGCGTCAAGGTCGTCGAGGATATCCTCTCCGCAGATCGGGCAGGGGATGCCCCGCGGCTCCGGCATCGGAGCGAACGAGTCCCCTCGGCCGTCTTAAAGGTATCCGCCCCGGTATCCGCGGCCCCAACGTTCATGGGCGGGGCGGGCGTTCGCAGCGGTCGTTGGCCGACGAGCAGCTCCGACTCGCGATCGCCGCAGCCGTGGGGATCGGGCCCGCCTTCGCGATGATGTGGCTCTCCCTCCGGAGGTTCGACTACCCGCTCGCGCCGAAGGCGCTGTTCGACGACCGCCGCGTGTTCTTCTCGTTCGCCGTCGGGATCGTGTTCGGGGTCGTCGCGAGCGCCCTGACGGTCCTCGTGTCCACGTCCGGGCTGGGCGTGATCCTGCCGCTGCTCGCGGTCGCCCTGTTCGAGGAGAGCTTCAAGCTCGTGTACCTGAACCGGCCGGGGTACCGCGGGCGGTTCGACACGACGTTCTACGGCGTGACCCTGGGCGTGGGCTCGTCTGCCGCCCTCGCCATGGCGTCCGCGTTCGCGTTCACCCCGAACCCGCAGGTCGCGACCCCGGGCTTCAACCCGGCCCTGTCCGTCGCGCTGCTCGTCGCGTTCTCCGCGTCCATGGCCACGACCCTCGCCTCCACGGGCGCGCTGATCGGCTTCGGCGCCGCGCACGAGCAGGTCCTCCGGTACTTCCTGCGGGCGTTCCTCGTCCGGGCGTCCCACCTCGTGATCCTCGTGTTCTTCTTCGTCGGCGAGGACGCCGGGCTCGCGGCCGCGTCCCTCGCCGGGTCCCTGGTCTTCGCGGGGATTGTGTACGCGTACGTGTACCGCGAGGTCCTCCCGGAGACGCTGCCGACGGACCTCCGGAAGTCCCTTCGGCGGTGGCCGGGGGAGGCGAAGAAGGCGAAGAAGCCCGCGAAGGGCTCCGGGTGACGGAGCGCCGCGTGCCCCCTCACTACCCGAGAAGCGGCTGGTAAACAAGTTTACCACATGGTCTCGAGACGCGCAGCGACTGGGCTGCGGGATCCCGCATCTGGAACCGGCGAAGGCCGTGGCGGTCTGCGGTCCCTCTGGTCCCACGATGGTAAACAAGTTTACCCTGCTCCCGCCCCGCACCGCGATTCCAGGGTCGCACGGACCTCCCGCCCGGTCAACTTGCTTACCCGGATCGGCACTTTCGGAGACCCCCTGCAAAGAGCTATTATATAGCTGTATATATGAAAATACGAAGACCGAGGCGATGATATGGAATGGCATACTGGAATGGAACGAGTGCTCCTGTCGTACGACGTGACCGGGATCGCCAGGCCCCGGGCGGCCCGCGTCTGCCCCATCGTCTTCGGCAGGGTCCGAAGACTCTGGGATGGTGAGCCGGAGAGGATGGAGAAGGGATTCGTCCAACGACCCGGGGTTGTCTGGATCGGGCAGTCCGTGCTGGTTCTCCCCCGGAGGGACGCAGACGAACTCGCTGTTAGGCTCCGAGCCCTTGGGGCCTGGGTCGTGTCCGCCCCGGTGGGCGTGTCCATGGCGGGTCTCCGGGCGTTCCGGCGGCCGCGGTGAGCCGAAGACCGATGGTAAACAAGTTTACCAAGGTGGCGCGAGGGACGGGAGGGATTGACGGCCACCGTTCATGCTCGAGCTCCCCGCGTCGAGCCCCGTGGCCAAGGGCGCCGCGCGGCCCCCGGAGGGTTCGTGGTAAACATGTTTACCAGACGGGGCGCGGCCTGGCCCGACCGCCGCCGGCCTCACGGCGCCGTGCGGACGGCCCGGTAGAACCCCTCCTTCGGCTCGTACACGACGTTCGCTGCCAGGAGCTCCTCGAGGGACCCGTCGACATCGTGGATCCCGAGGGCTTCGAGGACGGTCCGCAGGTCCTCGACCGAGAACACCTCGAGCTCCTCCGTGAGGCCCTCCGCCGCGGCCCGGACGCGATGGGCCCGGTCCCCCGCCTTCTTCGCGACCGCCGCGACGCGCGCGTGGACCTGCCCGATCCGCTTCCTCCCGGGCGGGGCCGCCGCCCTCTCGTACTCCGCGAGCCCGCCCGCGAGCTCCGCTTGGACCCGCCGGACCGCCTCGATCAGCTCGCGCTCGGTCCCGACCCGGGCGCGGGCCCTGGACGGCAGGACGCGGATCTCGAACCCGCACGGGCACGCCGTCGTCTTCTGCTTCAGGTCGACGCCCTTCGCGCGGTGGCAGCGTGGGCACACGACCACGCCGAACATCGCGGGTCACACCAGGAACACGAGGGCCGCGAGGCACGCGCCGTAGTGGTCCATGGGGATGCTCAGCTCTTCGATCTTGTACTCGAGCTTCCGGAACTTGATCCCGCGGAGCTTCGCCATCTCCCCCATCTTCCACTCGAGGACCTCGCGCAGCGCCCGCCCGGTCCCGTTCATGTGGCCCTCCGCGACGTACCCGCCGACCCCGTCGTCCCGGAACCCGTACGCGATCCCCGCGCTGATCATCTCGCCCTCACCGCCCCGCTGCTGCGCGAGGACGCAGTGCGTGATCGCGCCCATCGGCAGTTCGCGGCGCTTCACCTGCCGGATGTTTACCGGGAGGACGGACGAGACGGAGACGAGGTTCTGCTCCGAGAGGCCCGCGTCGAGGAGGGCGCAGTCGAACGCGTTCAGGTCCGAGACCTTCGAGACCGCCTTGCCGGAGGTCACGAAGAACTTCGTGGGGATCGGGAGCATCGCGAACGAGGCGCGCGTAGATGCACGGTGCGCTTAAGCGTTTGGGAGGACCTTGCGCATCGAGAACGCGTCCTCGCCCCACGAGTAGTAGCCCGGGAGGAACCCCTCCGTGCGGTACCCCTCCTCCCGGTACAGGGCGATCGCGGCCGCGTTCCGCGTGCTCACCTCGAGGCGGGAGACCCGCGCGCCCCGCTCGCGGGCGACGCCCTCGGCCGCCTTCAGGAGGGCCCGGCCGATCCCGCGGCGGCGCATGGAGGGATGGACCGCGATCGAGAGGACCCGCGAGACGCCGTTCTCCAGGAAGAGCATCACGGACCCCGTGATCTCGCCCGCCTCGACCCACACCAGCGTCGCGGTCCGCGGGTTCGCGAGGATCCACTGCAGGAACTCCTCGCGGTACCGGTGCTGCCGGAAGCACACCTCCTCGAGGCGGGAGAGCGCGGCGAGGTCCCGGGCGTCCGCGTGTCGGAGCACGCTCCGTCCATGGCGGCGGCGGGTATTTCTCGTTGGCGTCCGGCCCACCCGCAAGGGTTAATCTACGGAGGCCTGGTTGCCCCGCCGTCCATGGTCCAGATCGCGGACGCCTTGGCGGGGAAGCTCACCGGGCGCGAGGTCGAGCTCCGGGGTTGGATCTACCGCACCCGCACGGTGGGCGGGAAGATTTTCGTCGTCCTCAGGGACGCGACCGGCGTGATCCAGGTCACGCTGACGAAGGGCGAGGTCCGCCCGGACCAGTTCGAGGCCGCGGAGAAGGCGCTCATCGAGAGCGCGGTGAAGGCGTTCGGGACCGTCGTCCAGGACAAGCGGGCCCCGGGCGGGTACGAGCTCCGCGCGATGGACTTCCAGGTCGTCTCGTTCGCGGAGAAGTTCCCGATCTCGGAGGACCAGAGCGAGGAGTTCCTCCTCGACGTCCGCCACCTCTGGGTGCGGTCCCAGCGGATGACGCAGATCTTCCGTGTCCGCCACACGGTCGTCGGCGCGATCCACGCGTACTTCCGGGACGGGGGGTTCTGGGAGGTCCAGCCGCCGATGATCACGCCCGCGGGCAGCGAGGGCGGGTCCACGCTCTTCGAGATGGACTACTTCGGGCGGAAGGCATACCTCACGCAGTCCTGGCAGTTATACGCGGAGGCCCTCGCGCTCGCGATGGAGAAGGTGTACTACGTCGGCCCCTCGTTCCGCGCGGAGAAGTCCCGGACGACCCGCCACCTCACGGAGTACTGGCACGCGGAGATGGAGCAGTGTTGGGTCGGGATGGACGAGGCGATCAAGCACGCGGAGGGCGTCGTCAGCCACGTGTGCCAGCGGGTCGCAGAGGAGCGGCCCGACGAGGTGCGGGCGTTCGGCCGTACCCCGGAGTTCCTCAGGGCGGTGACCCCGCCGTTCGAGCGGATCCGCTACGACGACGCGCTGGCGATCCTCAAGGCGAAGGGCGTGGAGCTGGAGTGGGGGAGGGACCTTCGCACGTTCGAGGAGCGGGCCCTGACGGAGGGAAAGTCCAAGCCGATCGTCGTGACGCACTACCCGAAGGTCTCCCAGGCGTTCTACAAGCGGAGGGACCCGCAGGACCCGCGGCACGTCCTCGCGTTCGACGTGATCGCGGGGGACGACGTGGGGGAGATCGTCGGCGGCTCGGAGCGGGAGACCGACCTGGAGGTCCTGGGACAGGCGATCGCCGAGTCCGGGGAGGACCCAAAGAACTACGACTGGTACCTCGACACCCGCCGCTACGGGAACGTGCAGCACGCGGGCTTCGGGATGGGCGTGGAGCGGCTCCTCCAGTGGATCTGCAAGCTCGGGCACATCCGGGACGCGATCCCGTTCCCGCGGACACCCGCGCGGTTCGCGCCCTAGGCCTCACATGCAGGGCTGCGGCGGCTGGACCGTGACCGTCGTCCGCCCGAGGCTTGTGACCGTGTAGCTTTCCGAGACGATCCACGTCTGCGCGCCGACCGTCGCGGTCGTGGTGTACGAGCCCTGGAACGGCTGGCCCACCCCGTGCTCCGCGCCGTCCACGAGGAGCGTGGCGTTGCGGTCCGTGAGCGTGAACAGGACAAGGGAGGCGTTCACGGGCGAGGCGAACGCGATGTCGAGGTCGCCCGCGCGGAAGAAGAAGAGCGCGACGCGGTCGCCGCTGAGGGAGCTGAAGTTGCCGCGCGGTTCATAGAGCACATAAACGACGCCCGTCGCGTCCGCCGGGAGGACGTCGGAATCCACGATGAGGGCGCCGGACTGAGCCCACACGCCCTTCGCGCAATGCGGGCCGAAGTCCGCGGGGACCTGCGCGGTCGCGTCCGTCGAGAGCACGCCTGTTGCCCGCACGACGAGGAGCTGCCGCCGGAACGACTGCTGCAGGTAGTCCATCGCGTACAGCGTGCTCGCCGCGAACACGGAGGCGACGACGATGAGGGCGACGACGATCTTCGTCCCCCGTTGCATGGCGGGGGTGCCCAACACGAATCGCGGCATAGGTTTTCTGGTGCGGTTAGGCGGGCCGTCAACCATGGCAAGGCGGGTGGGCCGAGTTACCCTTAAGTAAGGCCAACTCGACGCCCCCCCCCGGGCAGGACGCCATGGCCTCCACGGGGAGGCGCACGCTTTTATCGTCCCACCGGTTGCGAGGGCGGGGATTCCGCCCGCCATGGACGCCCTCATGCAGCTCGCGGCGGAGCACGCGGACTTCATCGAGAAGCTAACGGAACTTGAGGCGACCCTCGACGAGATGATGGAGACCCGCCAGGCCTCCGACGCGAACGTCGACCTCCTCGACGAGGCGGTCCGGTTCTTCGAGGACGAGCTGCTCCCGCACTTCGAGTGGGAGGAGCGCTTCCTGCTCCCGCCCCTGGAGGCGAAGGTCGGCCGATACGGGAGCCTCGTAGGCGTCGTCGCGTACGAGCACGACGAGGTCCGCCGGGAGGTCGTGAAGATCCGGGAGGCCATCGCGGCCCTGAAGGCGAAGCGCGGCGGGCGCCACGACGCGGAGATCGAGGAGCTGAACCGCCACGGGATCTTTACGGTCCAGTTCCTGTGGGACCACTTTCGGAAGGAGAAGACGAGCCTCTTCCCGACCGCCCGGGAGAACCTCAGTCCCGCGGAGATGGAAGCTCTCGCGCGGAGCCTCACGCCCTCTTCTGGCTCGGGCCCAGGACCCCCTCCGCGATGATCAGCTTCTGGATCTCGTTCGTGCCCTCGTACAGCCCGAGGATCCGCGCGTCCCGATAATACCGCTCGACATCGAAGTCCCCGCTGAACCCGTACCCACCGTGCACCTGGACCGCCCAGTCCGTCACCCTCTGGGCCATCTGCGCGCCGAAGAGCTTCGCCATGGACACCTCCACGGTGTTGTCGAGTCCGAGGTCCCGCAAGTGCGCCGCACGCAACGTCAAGAGGCGGCACGCGTCGATCTCCACTGCGGACTGCGCGATCATCTCCCGCACGAGCTGGAAGTCGCCGATCGGTCGGCCGAACGCTTTCCGCTCCCGGACGTACTTCGTCGCCGCCTCGAGCGCCGCGCGCGCTACGCCGACGGCCCCCGCCGCGATTCCGATGCGGCCCGAGTTCAGTGTCTTCATCGCCTGGTCCCAGCCCTCGCCCTGCTTCCCGATGAGGTGGTCCTTCGGGATCCGGCAGTCCTCGAACGCGAGGTCCGCCGTCGGGCTCGCCCGCAGCCCGAGCTTCGTCTTCGTCTCGACGTTCGTGACCTTGAACCCGGGCGCGCCTTGGTCCACGAGGAAGCACGAGAGGCCCTCGTGCCGCTTCGAGCCCGGCTCGCGGGCGTACACCTGCACGTAGTCCGCGATGCTCCCGTTCGAGATGAACCGCTTCGCGCCGTTGAGAACCCATTCGTCCCCGTCGAGCCGGGCGGTCGTGGAGAGGTTCGCGGCGTCGCTCCCCGCCTCCGGCTCCGTGAGGGCCCACGCGCCGAGCTTCTCGCCCTTCGCGAGCGGGACGAGCCACCGCCGCTTCTGGTCCTCGCTCCCGAACCACATCAGGGACGTCTCGGACAGGGAGGTCTGCACGGAGACCGTCGTGCGGACGCTGGAGGACCCGCGGCTAATCTCCTCGAGGAGGAGCATGAACGAGACGTAGTCCATCCCCGCCCCACCGTACTTCTCCGGGACGGGCGCCCCGAGGAACCCGAGGGCCGCCATCTTGTCGTAGAACGACCGCGGGACCTCGCCCCTCTCCTCCCACTCCCGCACGTGCGGGACGAGCTCCTTGTCGACGAACTCCCTCGCGGTCTGCTGGACGAGCCTCTGCTCCTCGGTCAGGCGGAAGTCCATTGCGGGCCTCCTTCATCCGTTGGAACCGGCGGCCCGCCTTAAATCCTCCGACAATGGCTCCCCGCCGCGAAGGCTTTATCGCGCAGGGACTTCCCGCACCGCGGATGATCTCCTGGGTCTTCTTCGACCTCGGCGGGACGCTCCTCGACGACTCCGGGCTCGTGGACGCGATCGGCCGGACGTACGTGGAGCTCCTGAACGCGCGGGGCTACCGCGTCTCCCTCGACGAGTTCGTCGCGGTGCGGGACCTCGTCATCGTACGGCAGGAGCGCCCGCTGTTCCGCGCCGCGGCCTCGACGTTCACGCGGGACTTCGCGGTCGTGGACGAGATCTGGCGGGAGGCCCAGCCGCGAATCCTGGGCGCCGAGGTCTCGGGCCAGCGGGCCTTCCCCGAGGCCGCGGAGGTGCTCCGGGCGGTGTCGAGCCACGCGGGCCTCGGCGTGATCGCGAACCAGTACCACACGGTGCGGGACGTGCTGAGGCGGGACGGGCTCGACGCCTTCTTCCGCATCGTCCAGATCTCGGAGGAGGCGGGCGTCTCGAAGCCGGACCCCGCGATCTTCGAGCGGGCCCTCCGGGACGCGGGCTGCAAGCCCCAGGAGGCGGTGATGGTCGGCGACCGCATCGACTTCGATGTCGAGCCCGCGAAGGCCCTCGGGTTCCACACGGTCCGCGTGCGGCAGGGCGTCTTCCGGAACCAGGCGCCGGTCTCCGCGAACCAGCATCCGGACGTCGAGGTGGCGTCCCTGCGGGAGGTGCCGCACGCCCTCGACCGCCTCGCCCGGCGGGTCTAGGCGGCCGCCTCGAGGGGCTCGAGCCGCCACGACTTGCCCTTCTCCATGATTAGGACCTCGCCGCATTCGATGCAGCGGAAGTACGCGGTGCCGTCCACGCCGAGGCAGATTGCGTTCTCGTGCGGGCAGGTCTTCGCGGTCTTGGGCATCGGTTGTTCTCCTAACGGGGCGGTCTCAAACCCATTGCGTATTTGCCCGCCAAAGGTTATTTCACAGGGCCCATTGACCCCGCCGTGGCGGTCCTCTCCGACCGGGACATCCTCAAGGCGATCGAGGCGAAGCGCCTCCGGATCGGCGGGTTCCGGCCCGAGAACCTGACGCCGAACGGGTACGATCTGACGATCGCGGAGGTCGTCGTGCTCGGAGGGAAGGAGGAGACGGTGCGCTCCGGGACCGCGCGGGTCCCGCCGCACACCCGGTTCGCGGTCGCCACCACAGAGGTCGTGGACCTCGGGCCCGACATCACCGCCCAGCTCTGGGTCCGGACGACGTGGGCCCGGAAGGGCGTCCTCTCCGGATTCGGGAAGGTGGACGCGGGCTTCCGCGGCACGCTGACCCTGGGCGGATTCAACGCGGACGCTTCCCAGGTCCTCGAGCTCCCAATCGGCGAGCGGTTCGCGCAGATCGTCTTCGAGGACCTTACCTCGCCCGCGGAGAAGGCGTACGGGGAGCGGTCCGGCCACTGGCAGGACCAACAGGGCGTGCGGCTCAGATGATCCGCAGGTCCATCGCGAGGTGGACCTTGCCGGGCGAGTAGCCCCGCACGACGCGGGTCGCGAGGATCTGGGCCTCCTTCCCGCCATGGCGGACGAGGTCCGCGGCCTCGTCCTTCACCGCCTCGATGCGGGCACGCTCCGCGATCGTGTAGAAGTGGACGACCCCGCCGTAGCGGACGGACGCCACCGCGGCGGGCAGGAACTCGCCCGCGCTCTGCGGGAGGTCCATGATCACGCGGTCCACGGGAGCGAGGCGGGGAAGGATTGCCTGGCCCGGCCCCTCGTGGACGACGACGAGGCCGGCGCGGTTCCGCCGCACGTTCTCCCGGAGGAGCTCGACCGCGGCGGGGTTCGCGTCGACCGCGTGCACGACTTTCGGACGGCGGGTGCGGGCGATGAGGACCGCGTACGGGCCGACGCCCGCGAACAGGTCCACGACGGCCTCGCCCGCGGTGACCTGCTGCGCGACCCGCCACCGCTCCGCCCCGAGGCGGGGCGAGAAGTACGCCCGCTCGACATCCACGAGGTACCGCAGGCCGAACTCGACGTGGTCCGTCCGGGTCCGCGGTTCCCCCGCGATCACCCGCACCTTCCGGATGCGGTGCTCCCCCTGCACGCCCTCGTCCACTGCGACTGTCCGGGCCTTCCGGTCCCACCGCAGGATCGCCTCGCCGATCGCCCGCTCGTGCGGCCGGAGCGCGTCCTCGAGCCGGAGGACGACGATGTCCCCGATCGAGTCGAAGGCCTTGGGCAAAAGGGGCCCGAGCCCCTCCGGCACCTCGACGAGGTCGCGGTAGCTCCGCACCGACGGCGAGCCCTCCTCGAACTCCCGTTCCAGGGCGGGGAGCCCGAGCCCCTCCGCCGCGGTCACGGGGATGTACAGGCGGTCGCCCTCCCGCTCGATGCGAAGGCCCTTCCGCAGGAGCCCCGCCTCCAGAAGCCGCCGCCGGACCTCCTCCCCCTTCGAGATGGGGGCCTCCACGCAGAGGGACCGCATCGCGGGCCTCGATGCGCCCCTCCTTATTTCACCGTTTCCGGCCCGCACCCTCCACGTTCATAACGGGGGGCGGTATCGCGGGGCCGCCATGGGGGAGCTCGTCTTCGTCGGCCTCGGCCTCTTCGACGAGAAGGACATCACGCTGAAGGGTCTCGAGGCCGCCCGCGGCGCGGACGTCGTCTTCGCGGAGTTCTACACGTCGAGCCTCCGCGGGACGACCCTGGAGACGCTGCAGCTCCTCGTCGGCAAGCCGATCCGCGTCCTCACCCGCCATGCGCTCGAGCAGGGAACGGAGGTGATCGAGGCGGCCCGCCACGAACGGGTCGTCCTGCTCGTACCCGGGGACCCGATGGCCGCGACGACCCACGTCGAGCTGCGCTTGCGGGCCCGCGAGGCGGGCATCCCCGTGCGGATCGTCCACGGCCCGAGCATCGTGTCCGCCGCCGCGAGCCTCCTCGGCCTGCAGAGCTACAAGTTCGGGCGGGCCACGACGGTCCCGTTCACCCACGACACGTTCCGGCCCGCGTCGCCCCTAGAGGTGATCGAGGAGAACCGCGGGCGGGGCCTTCACACCCTCGTCCTCCTCGACCTGAAGGAGGGCGGGGAGTACATGCACCCGCGGGACGCCCTGCGGTACCTCCTGGACCTCGCCCGCGAGCGCACGTCCCCCGCCTTCGGGGACGACACCCTCGTGTGCGTCCTGTCCCAGGTCGGCTCTCCGGAGCCGCGGGTCTTCGCGGGGCGGGCGAAGGACCTCCTCACGCGGGACCTCGGGAAACCCCTGCACTGCCTCGTCGTCCCGGGCGAGCTCCACTTCCTGGAGAAGGAGGCGCTCGTCAAGCTCGCGGGCGCGCCCGCGGACCTCTAGGCGGGGGCTCGCGCGAGGGCCCCGACCTGCGCCCGCGTCCAGAGCGCGATCTCAAGATCGAAGCTCCGGTCCAGGACCCGCCCGCCGAACTCCCGCCGCAGCACGGACATCACCTGCTCGTGCAGATCCTCTGGGACCTTCCACAGGAACGCGAACAGCTTCCGATCGAGGGCCCCTAGGGCCCGGTCCGCGGGCATGGACTCCTCGTGGCGGGCGACCCACGTCACCCGGGAGGGCGGGACAATCCCCGGGAAGTCCCGCTCGTGGAGGCCCGCGTCGATCTGCGCGTACCCGAGCGCCTTCGCGACCTGGCGGTACCGGTCCGAGAGGGACGTCGCGCGATGCCGCTCGAACAGGGAGAAGTAGAACCCGCGCGGCCGCAGGACCCGCTCCACCTCCCCGAGGACCGCCCGCCAGTCCGGCACGAGGTGCAGCACGTGGTTCGACGTGGCCGCGTCGAACGAGCCGTCCCGGAACGGGAGGCGCGCGCCGTCCGCGAACACGACGTCCCGGAGCCCTTTCGCGAGCCCGCGCTCGACCATCTTCGGCGCGATGTCCACGCCGACCACACGAATCCCACTCTTCTGGAGGGGCACCGCGTACCGGCCCGTGCCCACGCCGATCTCTAGGACCCTCTTCCCCTGGAGCTCCTCCGCGAGCACGCCGACCGCTTTCGCGAGCGGGGTCGGCGGGAGGCCACGGGTCTCGTCGTACACATCCGCGACGCGGTCGAAGCTGATCCGCTCCGCCATGGCGGACCGGGAAACGAGGGCCCCGCCTTATGTCCCTTGCGCGCGGGCGGCGGGCCGGAGGCCCGCCAGCCGAGGCGTGCCTCGGGCGTGCGGCCCTCGAAAACCGATAGTTTCACCCACCTCCCCCGCTTACCTTTTAAGCCATGGGGAAGGATGAGAAGCCGGGTGAAAAGGTGGCTGCATCAGTCAAAGCCATCGAGGACCTGGCGGGCGTGGGACCGGCGACCGCGGAGAAGCTCCGGGAGGCGGGGATCAACGACCTGATGTCCCTCGCCGTCGCGTCGCCCGGGGATCTCCAGGAGCTGGCGGAAATCGGGGAGGCCGCCGCGAAGAAGATCATCGCCGCCGCGCGCGATGCGGCGGACGTCGGCGGCTTCGAGACCGGGGACGTGATCCTCGAGCGGCGAAAGAGCGTCGCGAAGCTCACGACGGGCTCGAAGGCCCTGGACGAGCTGCTCGGCGGCGGACTGGAGTCGCAGGCGATTACCGAGACGTTTGGTGAATTTGGCAGCGGGAAGAGTCAGCTCGGTCACCAGATCGCGGTGAACGTGACCCGCCCGACGGAGGACGGAGGACTGGACGGCGACGCTGTGTGGATTGACACGGAGAACACGTTCCGCCCGGAGCGGATCACGCAGATGTCCGAGGGCTTGGACCTCGACCCCGAGAAGATCTTGAAGCGGATCCACGTCGCTCGGGCGTTCAACAGCCACCACCAGATGCTCCTCGTGGACAAGGCCCACGAGGTCACGAAGGACTACCCCGTGCGGCTGATCGTCGTCGACTCCCTGACCGCGCACTTCCGCTCCGAGTACATCGGCCGCGGCACGCTCGCGGAGCGGCAGCAGATGCTGAACAAGCATATCCACGAGCTGATGCGGTTCGGGGACGTGTACAACGCGGTCGTGTACGTGACGAACCAGGTCCACTCGAAGCCGGATGCGTTCTTCGGGGACCCGACCCGCCCGATCGGCGGGCACATCGTGGGCCACAGCGCGACGTTCCGGGTCTACCTGCGGAAGTCGAAGGGCGGGAAGCGGATCGCCCGCCTGATCGACAGCCCGAACCTGCCCGAGGCGGAGGCCGTGTTCACGGTCTCGGAGGAGGGCATCCGGGACTAGGCGGACCACCGCCATCGAGACGCGGCCGGGCTAGGGTACCGTCGGCGTGATGAGCTGCGGGCTCCACGTGAAGCTCGAGACGATGATCACGTACGTGCCCGCCCCGATCGGGATGGTGAAGTCCGTGCCCGCCCAGGCCGAGCCGGTCCAGTAATACCGCGTCACGGTCTGGGTGACGGGATTCCAGAGGCCGACCTCCGTGATCCGGGTCGAGCCGAGGGCGGTCGCGATGTCGCTCGCCCTCTGGTAGACGCCCGTGTACGGGAGGCCGACCCAGTTCACGTTCGCCCTCGGCGGTGGGTTCCACGTGAAGGACAAGGCGACCGTCGCGTCGGTGCCGGTGACGTTCCACATGAAGGCCTGCCGGATTCCCAGGTACAGGCCGTCGCCCGGGTCCACCGTGAAGTCCGTCCCCTGCCATCGGCCGCGGGCGTAGTAGTACACGAGGGACGATTGCGTCGCGGGGACCCATTTCCCGACCACGTCGATGTTCGCCGGCCCCAGCGCGGTCGCGATGTCGCTCGCCCGGCGATAGTCCGATGCGTACGGGAGGGAGAACCACGCGATGTTCGTGTTCACCGTCGAGAGGGTGAACCGGAGCGCCGTCTTCACGCCCATCGTGGAATTCGGGCCGTCCTCGGTGGCGTTCGCGGCCCGGACGACGTAGTAGTGGGTCTGCAGATCCGACCCGTGCCCCGTCGCGAGGAACGGCGGGGCCGGCGTCGTGCCGATCACGGGCCACGGCCAACTCGCGAAGCGGTCCTGCGCGCTGTAGACCCTGTACACGGTCGCCCCGATCACCGGGTCCCAGGAGAGCTGGACGTCGGGTCCCGCCATCGACACACGGAGATGTCCGGGGCCGAGGAGCGGGCACGCCGTCGAGAACGTCCACGGGTTCGGGACGGGACCCGCCACGAGCGAGAAGCCCTGCAGGTCTTTGCCCGTGACGTTCACCGTGTAATCCGTGCACAGCTCGAACGGCGCTGCGTGGGTCAGGGTCAGGACCGTGTCCGTCGGGCTGTTCCACGACTTGGCGAGCGTCACGGGCGGGCTGATCGCCGCGGCCACGGTGGGCGTGTCCATCCGCTCGCTGAACGTCACGACGATCGCCGCGTCCAGCGGGACGCCCGTGGCCGCGCTCGCGGGGACCGTCTGGACGATGTTCGGCCGCACGCCCGCGGTCGAGAAGGACCAGGGATTGGGCACCGGTCCCGGGACGAGCGGGAGGCCGCCCTTCTCCCGGCCCGACGTGATGTTCACGGTGTACCGCGCGAACTCCAGGAACGGCGCCGTGTGGTCCAGCGTGAGGACGGTGTCGCCCGCGGACCAGGTCCGCGTGAGCGCGACCAGGGGCGAGATCGTCCAGTTCACGCTCGCGGTGTCCATCGGCTTGCTGAAGGTGACGACGATCGGCGCCGTGCCCGGCACCTGGGTCGCGCCGTTCCGCGGGTCCGTTCGGGCGATGTACGGGTTCGGACAGGTCGTCGAGAAGGACCACGGGTTCGGCACCGGGCCCGCGGTGAGGCTGAGGCCCGCCTTATCCCGCCCCGACACGATCCGCGCCGTGTACGAGGTGCACGCCGTGAACGGCGTCGCGTGGGACAGGGTGAGGTTCGTCTCCGAGGCGTCCCAGCTGCCCGTGAGGGGGATCCCCCCGGTGATCGACCACGTGACGGTCGGCGTGTCCATCGGCTCGCTGAACGTCGCGACCAGGACGGCGTCGAGGGCGACGTTGAAGTCCCCGTCGGCGGGGACCGTGCGGACGACCTTCGGTGTGAAGCATCCCGTGCTGAAGGTCCACGGGTTCGGCACGGGTCCCGGGACGAGGCTCGTGCCCCTCTGGTCCTTCCCGAGGATCTCCATCGAGTGTACGTCGCACTCCCGGAATCGCGTCGAGTGGGTCAGGGTCAGGACCGTGAAGTCCGGGCTCCACGAGGACGTGAACGAGATCGTAGGGTCGCTGAACGTCCACGCCACCGTGGACGCGTTCATCGGCACGTTGAACGTCACGACGATCGGCGCGGTCTCCTGGACCCACGAGGCGAGGTACGCGGGCGACGTCGAGACGATGTACGGGAGCTGCTCGGAGCAGTCGAAGACGACCGTGAAGTCGTCGAGGGCGGGCGTGAGCGTCCCGGAGCCCGTGGTCAGAGCGAGCTTCCATCGGAAGTAGCGTTGGTCCGGAGGCCGGTTGTGGCCGGCCCAGACGACCTGGCCGGGTGTCCCGTTGTAGTACGTCCCGGGCAGGCCGTCCCACCCCCGGAAGACGAAGGGGCCGTCGGGTGCGTTGGAGGTGGCGATTTTGAACCGTGCGGTCGTCGTGGGGGGCCTCGTCGCGTTCCACCACAGGGTCCGCCAGGTCGGGGCGGCGCAGCCCGCGTCGAACGTCGTCGTGCTCTCCCACGTCCCAGAGGAGAAGTACCCGGGTCCCCAGACCCACGTCTCGTTCGTCACCGTGCCGTCGGCGAAGATCCCGCCGAACATCACGATCCGGTCCCGCGCGGCGTCCCACGCGAGGGTGTGGTCCTTCCGCGCAGCGGGGAACAGGGTGACCACGGGCTGACCCCAGGAGCGCGGCGCGCTAGTGTACGTCCACGTCTCCGGCTGGTACGCGCCGCTGACCTCGATCCCGCCAATCATGAGGCTCTCGCCGCCGTGCGGGCCGAACGCCATCGCGTGGTCCGTCCGCTTGTTCGGCGTCACGTTCGGGGTGTATTGCACCGCGAGGAACCAGGTGTTCGAGGCGGAGTCGTACTCCCAGAGGTCCCCGTACAACTCGAGGACGTGCGCGCCTCCGAACAGGACCGTCTTCTGCGTGGTCCGGTCGTACGTCAGGGTGTGTCCCTCCGTCGGGGGCGGGACGGGGGACGGCGGGGCGCGGTTCGTCCACTGGTTCGTCGGCGCGTCGTAGGCCCAGGTCTGGAGGGCGTCCGTGAGGTCGTTCGTGGCCACGAGGATGTGGCGGCGCGCGGAGATGTCGTAGACGAGCGGCGTGCTCCGCAGGTTCCGCGGCGGCATGGGCGGGGGCGGGACCTGGAGCCACGTGTTGTTCACCACGTAGTACCGCCAGAGGTCGATCCGGACGCCCCGGGCATCCAACCCGCCGTACAGGATCGCGGCCTGCAGGGTCGGGTCGTACGAGAACCCCGCCTTCCACCGGGCGGGCGGGCCTGTCGCGAGGCGCGTCCACGTGTTCGCGGACTCGTTGTACGCCCAGAGGTCATCGTGGAACACAGCTCCCGCCCCGGCGCCCCCGAACGCGAGCAGGACGCCGTTCCGCTCGTCGTACGTCATCGCACCGCCCCGCCGGGGGGTCGGCGCGATCGCTGGGAACTTCTGGATCCAGTTGTACATCGGGTTCAAGGCGAGCTGAATCACCGCGGCTGTCCCGGTTCCGACGACCTCCGTCAAGAGGAAGGTCCCGCCCGCGAAGTCTGCGTCCGAGGTCCACGTGGCCGAGAGCGCGGCGGCGGGTCCGGGAACGGACAGGACGAATCCCGCCGCGAGAATCGACACGACCGCGAGAACCACCCAGAACCGTCTCATCCCCGACCCCCCCGGACCGAGTCCCGCCCCCGGCGGTCCCCGTCCCCCTCCGGATCGCCGATACAAGGTGGTTCCATCGGTTTAAGCGTTTCTGACGATTCGATGTCCCCACCAGCTTCCCGTGTCGGGACTGAAGCCGTCCGGCGCCTCCGGGGCGGGTGCGGTATCCCTAGCCCCGGACGCGGGGACGGTGACCTTCAAAGGCCCCGAGCGGCCCGGTCCCCCGCGTATCTCGTCCGACCCGCAGTGGCGGAGCCCGGCCCCGCCATTCCACGTGGGGACCGTGATGTCGTGAGCCCGGTTTCCAAATCGTTAAGTCCCGCGCGCCGGATGGGCGGGCGATGCGGACGATTGCAGGTCGGATGAAGGGCGGGCACTGGGCCCTCGCCCGCGAGGAGTACGAGGCGGTGTGCCAGGCCCTCGACGCGGGGCACCTGATCGTCTACCCCACGGACACCCTGTACGGCCTGGGGTGCGACCCCTTCGAGGCGCCCGCGGTCGAGCGGGTGTTCGAGGTGAAGCGGCGGCCCGCGGACCAGCCCATCGCCCTCGCCCTCACGTCGCGAAACCAGATCCCGAGGTACGCGCACGTGACGCCCCTCGCGCAACGGATCATCGCGAAGCACCTCCCGGGTCCCGTGACGATCCTCCTGCGGGCCACCTCGCAGGCCCCGCCGCCGCTCGTCTCCTCGACCGGCCTCATCGGGGTCCGCGTGTCGGACCACCCCGTGGCGATCGCGATCACGAAGGCGTTCGGCCCCATCACGACGACGAGCGCGAACCTCCATGGCGGGCCGTCCCCCGCCACGTGCGACGCCGCCCGCGACCAGCTCGGGGAGGCGGTGGACCTGTACATCGACTGCGGGCCCACCCGCCACGGGAAGGAGTCGACGATCGTGGACCTCACCGGGGACTCGATAAACGTCATTAGAGAGGGCGCCCTTCGGCGCGGGGACCTGTAGATGGACGACGAGGTCCGGGAGAAGCTCCGCGTCGCGGGGCGGATCGCGCGGGAGGCGAAGGAGCTCGGGGTCTCCCTGTGCCGGGACGGCACGAGCCTCCTCGACATCGCGGAGCGGATCGAGGCCCACATGCGGTCCCGGGGCGCTCCGCCCGCGTTCCCCACGTGCATCTCCCTGGACCACGTCGCGGCCCACTACTCGCCTCTGCACGACGACCGGCTCGCCCTTCGGCGGGGGAACGTCGTGAAGCTCGACCTCGGCGCCCAGGTGGACGGGTACATCGCAGACACCGCGGTCACCGTGGAGGTCGGCACGCGGAACTGGACGGACCTGATCAAGGCCTCCGAGGTCGCCCTCGAGACCGCGATCGAGGTGTGCCGCCCGAAGACGCCGACCCGGCTCCTCGGGGCCGCGATCGAGCGGGCGATCGAGAGCTACGGGTACAAGCCGATCTCGAACCTCACGGGCCACACGATCGAGCGGTACAAGCTCCACGCGGGGAAGTCCATCCCGAACGTCGGGGGCATGGGGGACGACGTGATCGCGGCGGGCGACACCCTCGCGATCGAGCCGTTCTCCACGAACGGGGCGGGGAAGGTCGAGGGCCGGAAGACCGGGAACATCTACCGCGTGCTCAGCACGCGGGAGGCCTCCCCCGCCTCGACGAACGAGTTCCTGAGGAAGGTCGCGGAGAGCTTCAAGACGCTCCCGTTCGCGGAGCGCTGGGCCCACGCGCTGGACCCCAAGGCCCCCGCCCACCTCGGCCGGCTCCTCCGGGCGGGGCGGATCATGACGTACGAGGCGCTCCTCGACGCGGGCCGCGGGATCGTCGCGCAGACGGAGCACACGATGATCGTCGACGACGGCGGGGTCGAGGTGACGACGCGGTGAGCCCATGGACCTGACCGTGCGGGCCGCGACGGAGGCGGACCTGCCCGCGGTCCTCGCGATCCACACCGCGCAGAACGACTTCGGCGGACGCTGGTTCACGAACCCGTTCGCGGGCGGGAAGGAGGCCCGGTACGAGGACCTCGCGCCCGCGCTGCGGTGGCTGCACGGCGGGCCCTGGATGGACCCGAGGCTCCTCGCGCTCCACGTCCGGCGGATCGCCGAGGCGGGGGGCGCCGTCCTCGTCGCGGAGCGCGGCGGGGCCGTCGTCGGCGAGGGGGAGCTGTGGCCCGCGGAGGAGCCCCTCCCGATCGGCGCGTACCTGGACATCGGGACGCTGATCACGAAGGACCCGGGCGACGCGGGGGCGGAGCGCGCCCTCCTGGAGACCGCGCTGCGCGAGGCCCGCCGCCGGGACCTCCGGGCGCTCGACATCGCACCCCTCCACGCGGGCGGGGACCCCGAGCGGTTGACCGAGGCCGGCTTCCGCGTCCTCCTCGAGCACCGGACGGTCCATCTCCCCGCGGACCGGAGGCCAACGCCGCCCGCGTACTCGGTCCTGAACACGGCGCCCGCGGTCGCGGACCTCCGGGACTTCCTCGCCCTCGACCACCGCGAGCCGCCCGCGGTCCGGTTCGGGAACCTTGGGAACGGGTGGGCGGAGGGCCTCCTGAAGGACGTCTCGCAGCCGTTCGGAGGGCGCCTCCGCGTGGACCTCGCGGACGTCGGCGTGACGGGCCGGGTGTGCGCCTGGCTCCCGGAGCGGGAGGTGGAGATCGACCTGTGGGCCCCGACCGCGGGCGTCGGGAACCTGCCGTGGCTCCGCCGCGCGGTGGCCGCCGCGGTCGACTACGTCGCGAGGCACCACCGCGCGGCCCTGTACCGGACGGCGGTGCCTATGCACCTCGTGCCCGCCCTGAAGGGCCTTGGCTTCGAGGACGGCGGGGACCCGGACCCGTGGCTCCGGAGGCACGTCCTCGCCGACGCGCCCTGGGTGATTCGGAATCTTTAATACGGAACGCCCCCATCGGAACCCGCTTCCCCGGAGCCCCACCGTGAGCGACATCAAGCGCATCGTTCTGGACGTCCTCAAGCCCCACCGCCCCTCAATCGTGGAGATGTCCCGGAAGCTCACGTCGATCAAGGGCGTGGACGGCGTGAACTGCACCCTCGACGAGGTGGACCAGGAGACGGAGAGCGTCCGGGTGACGATCGAGGGCTCGGCGATCGACTTCGAGCGGATCGAGCAGGCCCTCCGGGAGACCGGGGCCGTGATCCACTCCGTGGACAGCGTGTCCGTCGGGAAGAAACTCGTCGAGGACGTGCACACCCCGCCGCCGCGCTGACCCCTCAGCCCGCGCGGGACGCCTTGAGCCGCTCCGCGACCTTCCGCACGATCGACGTCTTGAAGTAGTCCCCGCTCACGAGGACCCGGCCGTCCCGCTTCCACGGGCTCTGCGGGAACGCCTTGTCCCCCTCGACCGTGGGCTTGAGCCCGAGGGCCTTGGCGGCCTTCTCGATCTCCTCCGTCGTCGGGGCCTCCACGGCGAGGGCCTTCGGGACCCTGCGGCCGTCCTTCCGGGAGCGGCGCAGGTCGAAGTACGCGGGGTACAGGACGACGGGCCGCTCTTCCTCGGCCATCGGGCCGCCGAGGCGGGCAACCGCGTAAATAGGTTGCGGGCGGGGCGGAGGCGAGGCTACATATACCCGCTCCGCGTTGATTTCGCCAAGGTGCACTTGGACCACGCGCGTGTCAGGCCGGGTACCGGGGGAGCGCAGCCCCGAGGAGGGGACGCCACTGCCCGGTGAGGTGTGCGACACCTGCGGCCTGCCCAAGGAAGTCTGTGTCTGCCAGGACCTCGAGACGGAGCAGACCGTCCTCCGGATCTCGATGGACACGCGGCGCTACGGGAAGGCGGTCACCCGCATCGAGGGGTTCCAGGAGTCCGCGACCCTGAAGGAGATGGCGAGCGAGCTGAAGCGCGCGATGGCCACGGGCGGCACCGCGAAGAAGGGCTGGATCGAGCTCCAGGGCGACCACCGCGACTCCGTGAGGGACTGGCTGTCCCGCCGCGGCTACCGCGTCGAGGGCTAGGCCACCGTGCGCCGACTGAGCCTTTAAGCGGAGTCCCACCATCCCCCGCGACACCGGGGGAAGAGTCGTGGCGGATCCCGACCTTGTCGATTTCGCGGTGGACTATGCCCGCCAGAAGGGCGCGACGTACGCGGAGGCCCGATACGAGCACCAGGTCAACGAGCAGTTCATCCTGAAGAACTCCGTCCTCGACGCGCTGTACTTCGGGGAGGATACCGGGATCGGCGTGCGGGTCCTCGCGAACGGGGGCCTCGGCTTCGCGGCGACGAACTCGATGGCGAAGGCGGACGTGAAGGTGATCGTCGAGGACGCCGTGCGGCTCGCGAAGGCGGCCCGCCGGAAGGACCCGATCATCTTCGCGCCGGAGGAGGCCGTCGTCACGAACTGGTCGATCCCCCAGGCGAAGGCGCTCTCCGACGTCCCCGTGGAGGACAAGATCGAGGAGATCACGCACATCGACCGCGAGCTCGTGGACCTGAAGTTCAAGATGCCCGCGCGGTACTTCCAGCAGGGGAACAAGCAGATCGAGAAGTACTTCGCGAACTCGGAGGGCTCGCGGATCAAGTCGTTCTCGCCCCGCGTCCGGCTGTTCTACTTCCTCACGATGGCCCACAACGGGAACGTCGAGCAGACGTCCCAGAACTACGGCTGGTCCGGCGGGTGGGAAGCGATCCGGGAGGTCGACATGCTCCGGCGGACCGTGGAGGAGGCGAAATCCATGCAGAACTCCCTCAAGCACGGGAAGAAGTCCCCGGAGGGAAAGATGGACCTCGTCGTGGGCCCCCAGGTCTCCGGGATCGCGGCGCACGAGTCGTGCGGCCACCCCACGGAGGCGGACCGCGTGCTCGGGCGGGAGGCGGCCCAAGCCGGGAAGTCCTTCATCACTCCCGCCTCGATCGGCCAGCGGGTCGGCTCGCCCGTCGTGACCGTCTGCGACGACCCGACGGTCGAGCACGCGATCGCGTTCTACGCGTACGACGACGAGGGCGTCAAGGCCCGGAGGCGGTACATGTACAAGGAGGGGATCATCAACGAGTTCCTCCAGAACCGTGAGACCGCCGCGATCCTCGGCACGCGCTCGAACGGCGCGGCCCGAGCGACGACGTACAGCGTCGAGGCGATTGTGCGGATGGCGAACACGTTCGTCGAGCCTAGGGACTGGGGCGTCGACGAGATGATCGAGGGCGTGAAGTTCGGCGTGTACATGAAGTCGTTCATGGAGTGGAACATCGACGACAAGCGGTACAACGGGAAGTACGTCGGCCGGGAGGCGTACCTGATCGAGGACGGCAAGGTCACCTCGCCCGTGCGGAAGACCGTGATCGAGCTCACGACCCCGACGTTCTGGGGCGCCGTGGACGCCGTGGGGAAGGACCTCGAGATCCACCACGCGGGGTTCTGCGGGAAGTCGGACCCGGGCCAGGCCCTCGACGCCGCGCTCGGCGGGCCCACGATGCGCCTGCGGAACGTCTACCTGAGGTGATGCCATGGAGGACTACGCGGAACGCATCGTGGACCGGGCGGTCGACCTCGGGTGCCAGGACGCCGTCGCGGACGTCTCCGTGAACCGGTCCTACCAGATCCGGTTCGCCCAGAACCAGATCGTGATCAGCAACCAGTGGCGGGAGACGAGCGCCTCCGTGTTCCTCGTGTACGACAAGCGGGTCGTCGCGTCCGACATCAAGGACCTCACGAAGCTCGACGCGGCCATGGAAGGGCTCGTGAAGGTCGCGAAGGCCTCCCAGGAGAACCCGGAGTACGCGGGGATCGCGAAGGGCCCGTTCAAGTACGACCGCCTATCCTTCGACAAGCGGATCGTCGACCTCGCGGACGGCTCCGACCACGTCCAGGCCGCCGTGAACGGCGCGCTCGAGGAGGGCGCGCGGGAGTGCGCAGGGTCCTTCTGGAAGTACGACGAGGAGCACTACCTGCGGACCTCGAACGGCGTCAAGGGGTACGACCACCGGGCGAGCCTGTACCTCTCGATCCGGGCCCTGGTCTCCCTCGAGTCCAGCGGCCACGGGATCGCGTGCGCGACCCGCCTCTCCAAGTTCGACCCCGCGAAGGCGGGCCACAAGGCGGGGAAGATCGCGGCCCTCGCGAAGAACCCCGTCAGCGGGGAGGCGGGCCGGTACGACGTCGTGTTCGACCCCCTCATCCTCGGCTCGCTGATCGACCAGATTGGCGGGCGCGCGGACGCGTGGAGCGTGATGGCGGGCCTGTCCCCGCTCGCGAAGCGGCTCGGGAAGCGGGTCGCCTCCGAGGCCGTCACGATCACGGACGACGGTTCCGCGGAGTCGATCGGCCGGAGGCGGTTCGACGCGGAGGGCGTGCCGGTGCGCCGCAAGGCGATCGTCCAGAAGGGGATCCTGAAGACGTACCTCCACAACACCTCGACCGCGAAGAAATTCAAGACGAGGACCACGGGCAACGCGGGCCTCATCGCGCCGGAGCCCCACGTCCTGTTCTGCAAGCCGGGGGACTGGACGCGGGACGAGATCTTCGAGGAGTGCAAGGACGGCCTCTGGCTCACGAACACCTGGTACACGCGGTACCAGAGCTACGTGACCGGGGACTTCTCCACGATCCCGAGGGACGGCATCTTCCGGATCAAGAAGGGCGAGGTCGTGGGCGCGTGGAAGGACATCCGCCTCACGGACAACCTCATCGGCCTCTGGAGGAACGTCGTCGGCCTGAGCAAGAACGTGGACCAGGTCCAGTGGTGGGGCGAGGTCTCCGTGCCGACGTTCGCGCCCTACGCCCTCGCACGGAAGGTCGGCATCACGCGGTCCGCGGAGTAGGCGCCTCGGCCTTCTGGACCTTCTCGGCGGCCGCGGCCTTCGGCGCCGCGACGAGCACAGCGTTGATCACGCCGTCCTGCCCCGGGCTACTCGTCACCTTCGCCAGGCCCGCCTCCGTCTGGATCACGGCGCCCCGCGTGACGATGTTCCGCGTCACGAAGTGCGGGTTGCTCGGGCTCTCCTTGACCGTGACGATCTTCGACTTCGCGGTCTTCCCGGTCTTCGGGTCGATCACGTTCGCGAACTCCGCGTTCAGGATGCGGACCTTCTGGTTCCCGCCCTTCGTGCGGTACAGCTTGAGCTTCTGCGGCCCGACGAACGCGTACTGCTGCTCCCGGCCGATCTCGAACTTCCTCTTCTTGCGGAAGGGGCGGTACCGCCCGCCCGTGGGCTTCCGACGGGAGCGTCCTTGCCATAATGCCATTCGTGGACCTCGGGAGGTCGTGCGAAGTGGCGGTTGATATAAAAGAGTTTGGCTCCTCCGATGGTTCGCGCATCCAATAGCGGGCCCAGAACTTCCGGAGTCCGCATCCTACCGCACTCGCCGCGAACGGTCTGGGAATCGGATTCCTCCATGAATCCCGCCACCTGAAGGCGGCGAATCGTTGAAATAGCGGCCCAGCGGTCTTCGAAGGGCATCGGCGAACCTTCCGCGCGTGTAACGCGGGCGAGGGGGCCGTCGCGAATCGGGGACGTCCATGGCGGCGAAGGGGAAATCCGGGAATGCGGCAGGCGAGGGAACGCGAGAGCATCCGTGGAGGCTGAAGACGCCCAGCGGGCAGTCCGAGTTTCTGGCGTTCCGAGACGAGACGCTCGATCCGTCCGCCCTCGTGGTGAAGTCCGGGGCGACCGAGCTGCGGTACCATCTCCGGTGCCTGACCGACCTCCGCGCGATGCTCAAGGCGCACGGGGACTGGATGCCCCTCGGATCCGCGGACGAGCAGAAGCCGGCCCCCGAGGGAACCGTCGAGGCTTGGGGTCGGTCCTCCAAGAACCCCGTCGGCGGCTGGTACGGACTGAAGAAGGGGCTCCGTGGCCGGTTCGGGATGTACGTGCCTCCCGTGATGGAGGCGCTGTATCTGGCCGAGGTCGAGCACAACCCGAAGAACAACCGGATGAGGGCTCGGTAGTCGTCGGTTCCCGTCAAAGGATGCGGGCGACGACCCGCTCCCCGATGTCCACCAGGCCGAGGCGCCCGTCCTTCGCGGGTCCCGGGTTGATCATGGTGACCTCGCCCTCGACGATCCCGGGGGACTCGTGGATGTGCCCGCACAGGACCGCCCGGGGCCGGTACTTCTCGACGATGCGGGCAACGGAGCGGCTGCCGACGTGCTCCCCCGACCGCACGA
>Ga0209341_10000538_pt1 | contig 39289 bp, 40 predicted proteins | sample RifCSP13_2_FD_184020 | JGI IMG/M metagenome (GOLD analysis project Ga0209341, IMG submission 184020) | Soil microbial communities from Rifle, Colorado - Rifle CSP2_sed 13_2 (SPAdes) (version 2) | ecosystem: Environmental > Terrestrial > Deep subsurface > Rock core/Sediment | place: Rifle...
AGTGGGAGCATAAAAGGCTGCCCGAAATATTTGCCCTCCGACGCAACTTGGTGTATAGTCTTGCTGTACAACAGCGAACCTGTTTTAAGAGGGCAACCTTGACTGTACCAGATGTTATCCGCCAACTCGTCCAGCGCTTCGACGATAACCGCGCCGCTTACCGTTCGGGGGAATACAACGAAACGCAACTTCGGCGCGAGTTCTTAGATCCCTTCTTTGAAACCCTCGGATGGGACGTGTTCAACAAGCAAAGCTACGCTGAAGCATACAAAGACGTGATCCATGAGGACGCTATCAAGGTCGGCGGCGCAACCAAAGCGCCCGATTACGCCTTCCGCATTGGAGGAACCCGCAAATTCTTTGTGGAAGCCAAGAAACCCGCCGTCAACGTCAAAGAAGACATCAGTCCTGCTTACCAGCTTCACCGCTATGCCTGGTCAGCCAAGCTGCCGCTCTCCATCCTCACCGACTTCGAGGAGTTCGCTGTTTACGACTGTCGCAGTAAGCCCGATAAGAGCGACAAGGCTTCGACAGGGCGGGTGATGTATTTCAGCTACAAGGACTATATCGAGAAGTGGGACGAAATCACGGCGGTGTTCTCCCGCGAAGCCGTGCTCAAAGGCTCGTTCGACAAATACGCCGAGACCGCCAAAGGCAAGCATGGTACGGCAGAGGTGGACGACGCGTTTCTGGCCGAAATCGAACGCTGGCGCGACCTGCTGGCTCGCAACCTCGCCTTACGCAACCCTCAACTCAGCCAACGCGAGCTGAATTACGCCGTGCAAATGACGATTGACCGGATTATCTTCTTGAGGATTTGCGAAGACCGTGGCATTGAGTTTTATGGGCAGTTGCAGGCGCTGCTCAACGGCAACGACGTGTACGCCCGAATGTGCCAGCTCTTCCGCAAGGCCGACGAGCGCTATAACTCCGGCTTGTTCCACTTCCGCCAGGAAAAGGGACAGGCCGATGCGCCCGACTCCCTTACGCTTAATCTCGCCCTGGACGACAAGCCGCTCAAGGATATCATCGGCAGCCTGTATTACCCCGACAGCCCTTACGAGTTCTCGGTACTGCCTGCCGATATCATGGGGCAGGCCTATGAGCAGTTCTTGGGCAAGGTCATCCGCCTGACCAGCGGGCATCGCGCCGTCGTCGAAGACAAGCCCGAAGTCAAGAAAGCAGGCGGAGTGTTTTACACGCCCACCTATATTGTGGAATACATTGTCAAAAACACGGTGGGGGCAATGCTGGACGGCAAGAAACCAGGCGACAAGGGGGTGGGCAAGGGCAAGCCGCTGCGCGTCCTGGACCCCGCTTGCGGTTCGGGTTCGTTCCTGCTCGGCGCTTACCAATACCTGCTGGATTGGTACCGCGACGACTACATCGCCGATGGACCAGAGAAGTGGGCCAAAGGCCGCCATCCCACTCTGTACCAGGGCAACGGCGGCGAATGGAAATTAACGACTGCCGAGCGCAAGCGGATCTTGCTCGGCCACATCTACGGCGTGGACATTGACCCGCAAGCCGTGGAAGTGACCAAGCTCTCGCTGCTCTTGAAGGTGCTGGAAGGGGAGAGTGAGCAAACCCTGGCGCGCCAGCTCAGCTTTTGGCAGCAACGCGCTTTGCCTGACCTGGGCCAGAACATCAAATGCGGTAACTCGCTGATCGGGCCGGACTTTTACCAGGGCCAGCAAGTAAGCTTTTTGGATGATGAGGAACGCTACCGGATTAATGCTTTTGACTGGCATGCTGAGTTTGTCGATGTTTTTAATGATTCAAATGGTTTTGATGCCGTGATAGGCAATCCGCCGTATATCCGCATGGAAGCCTTTAAAAAACTAAAGATCTATTTGAAGACCAACTACGCCTGCCATGATGAACGCTCTGACTTGTATGCCTACTTCATCGAACGGGCGCATAAGCTCCTCAACGAGCACGGGCGCTTTGGAATGATCGTCTCGAACAAATTCCTGCGCGCCAATTATGGCAAGCCCTTGCGCGATTATCTCGGTCAGCATGCTGCCATCGAGGGTATCGTTGATTTTGCCGGATTGCCAGTATTCAAGGGAGCTACGGTTCGCACCATCGTTTTGCTGACCTCGCCCAAGACAAATGACTCTCAGCCATTACTTTATTCACCCCCGATGGCTGTAGACAAATTTGCTGCCATTGAAAGTGGCTCTTTAGCGATCGAGAACGCCATTGCCGAGACGACTTACGAGGTTTCTTCGACTGCCCTGGCGCAGCCGGTTTGGAGTTTTGTAAAACGGGAGGCCGATGATTTCCTGAGCCGGATCAATGCGGAATGCCAGCCATTGAAGGCATATTGTGACGGTAAAATTTTTATGGGGATAAAGTCAGGCCTCACTGAAGCCTTTGTCATTGAAGGGCAGCAGCGTGCAGCCATTCTCCAAGCCAACCCAAAGGCCGATGAAATCATCAAGCCTTTCCTCAACGGCCGTGATGTCCGGCGGTATTTGCTGGAATCAAAAAACATTTTCCTGATCTACACCTATCACGGTATCAATATTGCCGAGTATCCAGGCGTCGAGCAGCATCTCAAAATTTTCAAAGATCGGCTCAAGAATCGGGTGACGCGGCAAGAGTGGTATGAGTTGCAGCAACCACAATACAATTACAAGATTTATTTGGATGGCCCCAAGATCATTTTTCCCGATATTGCTACCGCGCCGCGTTTTGCTTTCGACGAGAATGGCTTTTATTGTTCGAATACGGTATATTTTATTCCGCGCCATGACCTGTATTTGCTTGGTTTACTCAATTCAAAGCTCGCTTGTTTCTACTTCCGCACAGTTTGTGCCGGACTTGAGGGCAAAACAGAGACTTACTTACGATTCTTTGGGCAGTACCTTGAAGGTTTTCCCGTTGCTGTTAGACCTACAGAGTCCCCAATGATCTTGAAGGTCTCATCCCTCGTTGAACGTATGCTCGCTCTGCACCGCCAGCTTGCTACCGCAAAGATTCCCACCGACAAAATCGTGCCCCAGCGCCAAATCGAGGCTACAGACCGCCAGATTGACGGCCTAGTATATGAGCTATACGGGCTGACGCCGGAGGAGATTAAAATCGTGGAAGGCGGTTAGATTGGCCGATACAACTTGACCCACCCCCACCGCAGGTAGATTGAGGCAATGGAGTAACAGATGGTAGATGAAAATAATCTTGACGTAAAATTAGCGCTTGAAGAAATGCGCATTAACTTACAGCAAAGCCTTGATGCAGGTGATGCTATCGATCAAAAACTTAATTCAATCCTTGTGGCAGCAGGGTTGATTATAGCTTTAGTCACCACTCTTCAGATTTCTTTCTCGTCTGATCGCACAAACTTAGATTGGGCAATCATTATAGTCACTATGGCTTTATACATTCTCACCCTTTTTTTGTAATTTGGGGAGCAGCTCCTAAGGATTATAAGCTCCCAATTGCATCAGATTGGGATGAACTTGATAAACATATACTTGGAAGGTCAGAACGTGAAGCAATCCTTACCCTTTTGTCTGGATATGTGGACCAGATTCAGCATAATCGCAAAATTAACCGATTAAAGGTGCGGACTTTCAAGATCAGTTTGATTAACTTATTCGTCACGGTAATACTTTTGTCAATTCTTGTTGCTATTCAGTAATAAAAGCTTTAAGGGAGAACCATGATGATCCTTTCCAGGGAAAATACCGACTCAGATCCTCGACCAGATTCCCAATCTAATCCAAAACCGCCTAAAACACCTAAACCCGAACCTCCAAAGGCGGAAGAAGCCACAAGATCTTGGGAACCCAAACCTGAATCCAAGAAAGAATCGAAACCGGATCCTAAGAAAAGGTAAACCAAGTAAACGCTTAATTTGGAAATGCGCCATAGCAACTGCCTTGCTGCAGCGGATGATGCTACCGCTGAGCAAATGTTACTTGGAGGCTTCAAAGTAGCTTGTGAGGGTTATTTGCCGTGGTCGCCCCGGCCCGCCGCTGAACTTGTTATTGTTAGGATTTCGGTTCCAATTCCAAGGCAGCAATCCTTACCGGTCGACTTTGGCTTTATGACATAATGAGAAACCGCGCAGCAGCGATCATCATTCAAAACGAAGCACTGTTATTAATCCACAGGCAAAAACCAGGCCGAGATTATTATATTCTTCCCGGCGGCGGGGTTGAACTGAATGAAAGTTTCGAAGAAGCATGTATCCGTGAAGTAAAAGAGGAAACTGGGCTTGATGTGCTCGGCCTTCAGCTTGTTTATATTTACAATAATAAAAGGGGTGAGGAGCATTACTTTATAACCAGAATCCCACCCAATGAACCGATCTTAGGGGGCTCCGAAGCTAAGCGTCAATCTCCCACTAATCTCTATGCATTTGAGTGGGTAGATGCAAAACAGCTAAAAGATTTAAATCTCCTACCCGTAGCAGCTCGAAGGATATGTCTTGAATTCTTGCAGCGACAAAAGTCGTAGCAGGTGAAGAATACTTTCGGCTGGAAATCTTGTTTTACGTTACGAAGTTTGCCAAATATACTTATCGACGAGCCGCGATCTTTTGGATAAAAGCCTCGCCCCTGGCAATCAGGTCTGCCTGGCCGGGCGGAGGTCCAGCTTCAGCCAGCAGTTGCACGGTACGTTCTCTCAACAACTGGATGGCTTGAGGGTGGTTCTTTTCCTGCCACGCCTCCAGACTCAAGCGGGGAAAAGTCTGGCTGACGTAATGGGCTTCCCGAAAAAGCTTCAACGTCATTTCGGAGGTGAGAAAGTGGCCGCCCGGGCCGGCGAGGGCGATTTCATCCAGGGCGACGTTGCCATCGTCGAGGGGAAATCCAGCAGAGAAACGGCGCGCCTGTTCGATCACTTCATTGGCGTAAACGACAGTGGCGGGGGAAAAAGCTTTCGAACCGAGATTGCCGCCCACGAAAGGGGCTAACCCGACTTTGCCAATACAACTGGTCAGGTGGTCCATCCAGAGCAGCCCGCTGGCTGGGAGATCGGGCCCCCAGCCCAGGCCGCTCCCGGAGGTGCCGGCGTGGGGTATCTTATAGTAGGACATCATCTCGGCACAAGACAGGTTCAGTAAAAAGGTCAGGGGATCGTAATAATCGACCATGGATTTCATATCGAAGTAAGCCGGCAAACTGCCCAGGATGACCGGCGTGCCTTCCCTGACCAGCTGGCAGAAAGTGAGGCCAGCCAGTAATTCCGCGGTCAAGAGGGCCAGGGTGCCGGCGGGGGTGATGGGGGTGGACATGCCAACCATCCCGTAGTTTGAGCAGATCAGCGGCAGGCCACGCTGGATGGCGGCGAGCATCTTGTCGGTAGTACCCTCGTTCAGGATCAGTGGGGTAACCGGGTTAAAGTAGGGAATCACAAATGGCCTGGCGGCCAGATCGCCATGTAAATGCTCGAGCAGGTCCAGGGCAGGAATAAACAGATTCTCATCGGATATGAGGATCACCAGCGGCTTGACCGTGTTGGCGATCATTTCCAGCACGGCGTACAGGTCGGCAATGCTTTGAGGCAGGTCTTGAAGGATACCGATGGTCGAAATGACGTCGAACTGGGGCAAGGCCTGGCCCAAGCGTACAGACTGCGCCATGTGCTGCCTGGAGAAAGGCGAGACCTGGTCGGTAGCGGGGTCCTGGTAATACAGGTTGGTCACCCCGATCCCGAAGCGCGGGCGGTCTTCGCCCAGGCGGAAGACGAACTCTCCGCGGCGGTCATAGATATCCACGGTAGGCGGAGTTGATTTTATGGCCCATTCGACCAGGCCGGGAGCAAGCAACACACGCTCCTCTTCGACAAGGATGGCGCCGTCAGATGCGGCGAAAATCCGCCTGGCGCTAGGCGAGTCGACGCGCACCCCAACCGAAGATAAGATTTTCAGCGCGTAAGCATGGGTCTGCTCGATCTGGTCAGGGGATAAAACGGTAATCTGGGGTCGAACCAGGGGTTTATGGTCGTTCATGGTTAGGCTCCTTAAGGGGAGAGGTCAACTTTTGCCTATTTTACGCTAAACGACGAACAGGTTAAACACAAAAGCCCTGACTGGTTCGCAGCAGGGCTTTCGTGTTCCTACGAAGGCTGGTGACTTTGAAGGCTTGGTTCCACTCTCTAGCTATAGTGTAGCAAAAATCTTTCCTGTTTTGACTTAATGATTTTGCAAGCCGAACTATGGCACCCAGTTGGAGACTACGGTCAGGATGCGCTCGGGCTGCTGCGGGTCGTTGCTGGGCAGGTGGACACGGAAGTCGTGGAAGCCACCCATGTCGCCGTGCATCATGAACTCCATCGAGAGGGTCGTGCTTTCACCGGGATCGAGGGCCATCGCACCGATGGCAGGATTGGGCGGTCAGCATCCCGCGGCAACTTCGATATACGGTTGGCCGGTGAGGCGTAGGGGCTTATCTCCCACGTTGGTCAGGGTGAAGGAGGCCGAGACCGTCTCACCCAGGCGGATGTCGCCCAGGTCGATCTTTTCCTGGTCTACTTTCAAGCTCGGCGCGCCCTGCACTTCGATGGCGGCCTCAGGAGTCGCATCGCCGCGCCGGGTGGCCCAGAGCGCCAGGCCGATCAGCGCGATCCCACCCAGGGCGATCAGCAGTGGCCAGAGTTTTCTGGCCTGGTTCTTTTTACGTTGACTGCGTTTCGATTTCTTTCCTTTCACAATGGCGTTACTCCCTATTTAGTCGAATAGTTCATTAGTTTTATAGTCGTATAGTTGCTTCTACCGGCTGGTTTGCGTGACCCATGGAAAAAGAATCTCATTGTTCATCCGATGAGAAGAACCAGCATGCCCAGGGAGGCGGCCAGGCAAAAGGCGATCACCGGGGTGGCTTGCAGGGTTGCTTGGTGAGGCTGGAGCTGCTCGCTGGCGATGCGCCGCGCTATCAGCCCAGACCAAAAGCACCCGCCCAGGATAACGAATGTCTGCAAGGCAGGCACGGTCTGGGTCAGGTAAGGCGTCCAGCCGGCGCCGGTGGCGCCGAACAAGTTCCATCCCCAGCCGAGCGGGTCGGAGAGCGCCGGCCACAGATAGGAGAGGTTGGTAAAGACAAACGCCAGGCTGAAGGCGATCCACGCTGCCAGACCCAGCGGGACCAGCGCATAGGCGAAGGAAATGAACGCCTTGCGCGGCTGGAGCCTGGATCGGGACCACTTTTTGCCAGCCGTCACAGCCAGCAGGAACAGGCCGGGCAGCAGTCCAAAGACGAGCGCCAGGAACGCCAGGACATACCCCAGCCAGGCAATCGAGCCGACCGCATAGGCAGAGGTTTTCAGGACGCCCCACGGCCCAAGCAGGACGGCGGTGTAGACCATCGCAGAGCCGAGCATGATGAAGGCCTTGAAGGCTTCGTCCAGTTTGCGACCGGTTGGACGCGACAGGTCGGCTCCGAAGGCGCGCAGGTTCAGAGCGATGTTGTCGTGTGGGCAGGTGCGCAGGCACTCCATGCACGTGCCGCAGTAAGTATTTTTCACCAGCCCGCCCGGGAACACCTGCCAGGGGCAGCCATAACCGTCGGCACTGCCGGTGTAGCAGGTTTTTTCGGTGTGGGCTGCACAGACGGCGGTATCCTTGACCCGCAGTTCGACCGGCGCCAGCTGCGAATACAGCCCGATGAAGCCGCCCACCGGGCAAAGGTAGCGGCAAAAGGCGCGCCGCTCGAAGACCAGGCTGGCAGCGACAGCGACGAATAAGAAAGCAGCCAGGACGATGGCGGTGGCGCGCGGCTGGGTCAGCACCACCGTGCTGAACAGGGCGACCAGGGCAAAGGTCCCGTTCTGCAGCCAGATGTTGCGCAGTGCCTTCGGCCAGCGCTTTTGCAAGCCAAGACCTTTTCCAACCGGCCGGAGCACAGCGCCGCGTTGCAGCCACTCGCCGGGGGCCGGGATAGGGCAGATGCTGCACCATCCCCGCCCGAAAAAAGGCACGGCGATCAGCATCAACAGCGCCCACCAGGCGATCCACACGAAGAGGATACTGAAATTGCGGCTGCCAACTGGCGTGCCGGCAAAACCGGCCAGGATGGCGAAGACGAAGCCTCCCAGGGCGATGGCGGTGATCAGGAACTGCGGCCAGCGGCTGCGCAGCAGGGGTTTGACCAGGGGGAGGCGGGTGAGCTCGAGAGGCGTCATTGGAGTCCGTTGCACAGTCCGCTACGGCATGTTGGATGGGCCGAACTTGGCGTATGCCTCGTCGACGTAAGCGCGGATTTCGGGAACGCTTTTGCCTTGATCGAGCAGGCGCATGGCGTCCTGGGTGATGTCCACGCAAATCGAGCAGCCCAGGGCATGCGCATCGAAGGTTACCGCGCCGGACTCGTCTACGCCAGAGATGTAGCAGGCATAATTCGACTTGTGGCCGACCGCGCCGCAGCCGCAGTAGCAGGGCAGCTGCTGCAGCACCTCAGGATTGGCGACCGCAAACTGGTAAGCCTGCTGCACCACGACTGGCGCGCTTTGCACGTCGGCCGGCATTTCAGGCATGGGCGCCATCGGGAAGCTGTGCTCGTCTGTTGTGTTGCTGGCAGAACAGCCGGTTAATAATCCAGAGAACGCAATAAGTAAAATTGAAAGCGCTATCCACAAGAACGATCGCTGGTTGGGGAAAACATACTTTAAGAGTCTTGTCGCGGTCGTTTTGGAGTGAGAACCGATAAAATTCATTCGTTATCCTATGTACAGAACACCTGGGAGACCCTAAGGGTCTTTATGGACGATTATACTGGCCCAGGCCGATCGCTCCAGCGCTATCTGGCGTGACTTGGCATAGGCAAAATTGCCTATAGCTGCACCCGGCGCAGCAGCTGGGCGTTGATCGCCACGATCACGGTGCTGAGCGACATGAACAGCGCTCCGATCGCCGGAGAGAGCAGGATGCCCCACGGAGCCAGAACGCCGGCCGCCAGGGGCAGGGCGACAATGTTGTAGCCGGTGGCCCAGGCCAGGTTCTGGATCATCTTGCGGTAGCTGGCCCGGCTTAGTTCGATGACCTTGACCACATCCAGGGGGTTGCTCCGGACCAGGATGATGCCGGCCGACTCCACAGCAACGTCCGTCCCGCTGCCAATGGCGATGCCCACGTCGGCGCGGGTCAGCGCCGGGGCGTCGTTAACGCCATCCCCGACCATCGCCACCCGCTTGCCCTGGCGTTGCAGTTCGATCACCTTCTTATCCTTATCCTCCGGCAAGACCTCGGCGAAGTAGCGGTCGATACCCAGTTCGCCCGCCACCGCTTCCGCCACTGCCCGGCTGTCGCCGGTGAGCATGGCCACTTCCACGCCCATCTTGTGCAGGCGATCCACGGCCGCCCTGCTTTCCGGCCGGATCACGTCCGCCAGGGCGAAGGCCGCCGCGACCCGTTCTTCCTGCACCAGGTAGACCACGGTCTGTCCTTTATGGCCGGCCTCAGCGCTAAACCGCTCCAGCGCGGGTGGGACGCCCAGCTTGAGCATCTCCAGCAATCCAGGGCTGCCCATATAAACCATTTTTCCATCGGCGCGGGCGCGCACCCCGCGGCCTTTGAGGGCTTCAAACTCGCCTACCGCGGGCAGCGCCAGGTCTTTCTCCTGGGCTGCTTTGCGGATCGCCTGGGCGATAATGTGCTCGGAGTCGCCCTCCACGGCCGCCGCCAGAGCCAGGGCCTGGGACGGCTCCCAACCGTCTGCGGCATTTAAAGCCACGACGCCTTGCTCGCCTTGGGTAAGCGTGCCGGTCTTGTCGAAGATCACCACATTTATCTCGCGTGAAGTCTCCAAAGCCAGGCGATCCCGCACCAGGACGCCATTGCTCGCCCCCAGGGAGGTGGTAATCGCCACGACCAGGGGGATCGCCAGACCCAGGGCATGCGGGCAGGCGATCACCAGCACTGTGACCACGCGCTCGACCGCTTCCAGGCCGAAACCGACGGCGATAGTCCAGCCAATAGCGGCCAGGGCAGCCACGATCAGCGCAGTGTAGAAAAGCCAGGCGGCAGCCTTGTCAGCCAGCAGCTGGGTGCGGGACTTGCTCAGTTGCGCCTGTTCCACCAGGCGCATGATGCCGGCCAGGGCAGTCTGGTCACCAGTGGCAGTCACCCGGATGCGCAGGCTGCCCTCGGCGTTGAGCGTGCCGGCGATGGCCTTATCGCCCGGACGCTTTTTAACCGGTTTGGATTCGCCGGTGATCATGGCTTCGTTGACGTCCGATTCGCCCTCCTCCACCATCCCATCGGCGGGGACTCCGGCCCCTGGGCGTACCAGCAGCAGGTCGCCTGGCTGTAACTGGCTGACCGGCACGGTCTCGACCTGACCATTCTCCCGGATGCGCTCGGCAGTGTCCGGCATCAACCTAGCTAGCTCGTTCAGAGCTCCCGAGGCCTGGCGCACGCTGCGCATCTCCAACCAGTGGCCCAACAGCATGACATCGATCAACGTCACCAGCTCCCAATAGAAGTTCTCGCCCAGGTTAAAGGCGGTCGTTGCCAGGCTGTATAGGAAAGCCACGCCAATTGCCAGGGAGATCAGGGTCATCATCCCCGGCTGGCGATTTTGCAGCTCGGGGATCGCCATGCGTAAGAATGGCAGGCCGCCGTAAAGAAAAACGATCACGGAGAAAAGGGGGACGATCCATTGGCTGAGGGGGAAAGACGGCATGCTGAAGCCCAACCATTCCTGGATCATCGGCGAGTAAAGCAGCACGGGGATGGACAGCGCCAGGCAGACCCAGAAACGGTCGCGGAAGAGGCGCTCGTGGCCGGTGTGGTCGGTGTGGGCTTTGTGTTCGGCGCTGGAGGCGGGCTGACTCAGCGCGTGGTCATGACCAGGGTGGCCCATCATTTCGGCCTGACCTGTGGTTGCGCTTACAGCGGGATGATGGGCAAGGGTCATGTCATGTCCAACTGTTTCAGCTCCGCTCGGATGGGTGGTGGGTTCCATCTCAGGGTGCGAGTGGCTAGTCCCCTTGTTGGGAGGCTGGTGACTCGAGTGGTCGTCGGCCTGAGAGGGATGATGATGCTCACCGGAAGGTTGATGGTTATATTGATCCTTGTTCATTGAATCGATCCTTTACACAAAGAAGCAATGCGGTAAAATATATTATATCTGAATATTTGTTCAAATACTCATTAATGAGGCTAAACCTGTCGATGTTGTCCAAAAACACTCCCCTGACACCGCTCGATCTGCCCCTGGAACGGGCCGAACAAATCGCCCAGATCTTTGCCGCCTTGGGGGATCCAACACGCGCCCGCATCGTTTATCTCCTGACGCAGGGCGAGTACAGCGTCAACGCCCTGGCCGAGATCGCCGGTGTGTCTGCCTCGGCTGTCTCGCATCACCTGGCACGCCTGCGGGATGTACGCCTGGTCAAGGCTCGCCGGCGCGGCAACCAGGTGTTTTATTCCGTCGATGATGAGCATGTTTCTACGCTTTATCGCCAGGTATTGCATCACCTGGCGCATCTGAAAGAGAGCCTGCCCGATATATCTCCTGATGAAACCAGCCAGATTGAACTCGAAAAGGTCAACGATCCCCTATGAAAAACCAGGAACATCACACCCATGCGCAGCCTCACCCTGGTGATGAGCACCTCCATTCAAGAGAAGAATTTCCCTGCCCAGATCACCAGCCCGACTACACCCAGGCGCATACAGCTATTCACAATGAAGGGCTACGCCACTGGTTAGAACAACTCTTCCGACCTCATTCCCACAACCAGCCAGTTGCTGCCCTGGACCCGGCGCTGGCCACCGCGCGGGGGATTTGGGCGCTGAAGGTCTCGCTGGCCGCCTTGCTGGTAACCGCCTTCTTCCAGGTGGCAGTGGTGGCGATCAGCGGCAGCGTCGCCCTCCTGGCAGATACGCTGCACAACTTCTCCGACGCGCTGACCTCTCTCCCGCTCTGGCTGGCGTTTGCACTGGCCCGCCGGGCGCGCAACCAGCGCTTCACCTATGGTTATGGGCGGGCGGAGGACCTGGCAGGGTTGGTGATCGTCGTGATGCTCTTCGGCAGCGCCCTGGTCGTGTTCTACGAGTCCATCCAAAAGATCGTTCATCCCCAGGCAGTTGCCAACCTTGGTTGGGTGGCCGCAGCGGCGTTGATCGGCTTTTTCGGCAACGAGCTGGTCGCAATCTTTCGCATCCGGGTCGGGCGTGAGATCGGCTCAGCCGCGCTGGTCGCCGACGGGTATCATGCCCGCACCGATGGCCTGACATCACTGGGCGTGCTGGCTGGGGCGGCCGGCGTGTGGTTGGGTTTCCCCCTGGCCGATCCGCTGATCGGCCTGGGGATCGGGGTGGTGATCCTGATGATCGTGTGGGGGGCGGGGCGCGAGATGTGGCTGCGCTTCATGGATGCCACCGACCCGGCTTTGACCGAGCAGATCGAAACCGCCGCCCGTTCAACCAGCGGAGTGCTCGACGCACATAATATCGCCTTACGTTGGTTGGGGCACCGCCAGCGCGGCGAGATGCATATCATCGTCGATTGCAAGCTGTCTACCTATGAGAGTCACCGTGTTGCTGAAGAGGTACGCCATAAGCTGTTCCATGACCTGCCAGCCCTGGTTGAGATGACCATCCACGTCGACCCATGTGAATGCGACCAGGAGGTCAATTACCATCCTACGGCGCATCATGCGCTTTGATTAGAACCCCTTTTCTTTAAGAGTTGCGCTGGCTACCCAGCTAGCTCGCGTTTCATTAAATCATACTGCTCGCGGGTGATCTCGCCGCGAGCGTATCTTTGATCCAGGATTTCACGCGCGGTGGGAGCTTGGCCAGTGGGCAATGTCGGTGATCCCTTATCCCCAGTGAAGAGAGCCTTCACCACCCAGACTGCCAGGGCGACCAACCCGACCCAAAAGAGGATCATCAGCAACAACCCAAATCCCATGCCGAATCCCATCATCTTACACACTCCTTAAATCAATGGTAACGTGAAAGTGAAGGTGCTTCCCTGGCCGGCGCCAGGGCTTTCCGCCCAGAGGCGACCGCCGTGAGCCTCGACCAGGTGCCTGGCGATGGTCAGCCCGATCCCACTACCGCCCCCGGCGCGCGAGCGTGACTTATCCACCCGGTAAAAGCGGGTGAACAGGTGCGGCAGGTGTTCGGGCGAAATACCGATGCCGGTGTCAGTTATAGAGACATGCACCTCGTGCCCACGCCGAATTGCTGCAATGCGCACATGCCCGCCTGGAGGTGTATATTGTAGGGCGTTGCCTACCAGGTTGAGCAGCACCTGGCCGATGCGATCCTCGTCGGCCAGCGCCGGGGGCATGTCAGTGGGAACCTGGGATTCCAGGGTCACCCCCTTGTCCTCGAACTGGCGACTCAGGCGGGCAGCAACACTCTCGGCCAGGCTTGACACGGCTATTGGCTTGCGGTTTATTTCATACGCGCCCGCCTCCACCCGGCTGAGCTCCTGCAGGTCATTGACCAGCCTTTCCAGCCGATCAGCTTCCGCGTATATCTGCTGGAAGGTTTCCACCTCAGTGGGCAGGACGCCGTCCATCAGGCCCTCCATCGAACCTTTGATCGCAGTCAGGGGGGTGCGCAGCTCATGCGCCACGTCGCCGATCAGCTCGCGACGCATGCTCTCTGTCCCCTCTAATTTGGCTGCCATCTGGTTGAAGCTCAACGCCAGCTGGGCGAGTTCGTCCAGTTCACCTTTGCTTGTATCGCCTGGCACACGCACCCGCTCCGCGTAATGGCCCTCGGCGATACGCTGGCTGGCGAGCATCATCTCCCGCACCGGGGCAACCACCTGGCGACTGATGAACAGGCTGGCGAGAACTGCTACCAGGGAGGCGGCCAGCACCGCCAGGGCCAGCGCTTCGGTCACCGCGGCGCGGAAGTTTGTGAACAGGTCCGTCTCCAATCTTGCTCCCCCCATCATATCCGACATCATTCCGCTCATGGCGAGCATGTGGCGGTCAAAGGCGCTGGGCACGGCGAACTGCGCCGCGCTCGCCAGGACGATCACCCCGACCAGGATGACGATCAGGTATGAAAGGAAGATCTTTAAACCCAGGTAGCGGCGGATTGTACTCACCATGGCTAGTTACCCTCGTCGTCAAAGCGGTACCCCACGCCGCGCACCGTCGTGATGAAGCGCTCGTCGCCCAGTTTGTTGCGGATGTGGCCGATGTGTACGTCCACCACGCGCATCTCACCGTAGTAATCGTATCCCCACACGCTCTCTAGCAGCTTTTCGCGGCTGAGCACCTTACCGCGCTGTTCGGCCAGAGCCCTGAGTAAGTCGAATTCGATCGTGGTCAGCTCGACGAGTTGATCGTCCACCCACACCTGGCGGCTGCCAGCGTCAATGCGTATATGCCGGAAGGCCAGCACGCTCCCTTCCTGCAACCCGATCCCACTTTGCAGGCGGCGTAAGGCGGCTTTGATGCGGGCGCTCAGCTCGCGCGGGCTGAAGGGCTTGGAGACATAATCGTCGGCCCCGACCGACAGTCCAACGATCTTATCGGTCTCTTCGGTTTTAGCGGTGAGCAGGATGACATATACGTCCGATTCGCGGCGCAGGCGGCTGAGCAACTCAATCCCGTCCATGCCGGGCAACATGATATCCAGCACGATCAGGTCAGGCCTGTAAGCGCGGGCAGCCTTGAGCCCGGAGGGGCCATCCAAAGCGGTGTACACTTCGTATCCCTCCGGGCGCAGGTAGGCGCTCACCAGGTTAAGGATGCTCTGCTCGTCGTCGATGACCAGGATTCTTGCGTTGGGCAAGGTTTTTTATTCTTCCTCACTCATTTCGATGAAGTCCCCATGCCAGGTGTGCGGGAAGACCTGGCTGGAGTAGCCGTTGACGCTGAGCATGCCGATCGTTTCGCCAGCGCGCAGGATGTGCAGGGTGTAATATCCATAGAATTGGTCGGCGTGATCCTCGGCTGTTGCCCCAGACAGGTATTGATCCAGGTAACGTTGGGCGGCTTCGACAGCCTGCTCCGGGGTGACCGGCATCTCCGCGGAGATTTCGGGAGTTGTGGCATTGCCGGGCTGGCGGGGATAACCGCCCATCATGCCCCCCATTCCCATTGACCCCATCATGCCATACCGTCCAAACCCGGCCATCGGGCTGTATTTCAGGTTCCACATCATGTTGGGGCCGTGCTCGGGGTAAACAGCCAGCGTCGCCGGGTCTACCAGCACTTCCATCGCCCCGATGCCGGTGCTCTTCTCGACGATCTCGGCATACGCATGGTTGTCGAAAATCATTACTTCTTTCAACGTCAGGTCTGAATTCCCCAGCCCAGCCAGGTAGTCCGTCACGGCTTGCTTGGCCTGGTCAAGCGAGAGCGGTTCGACGGGGGACAGGCCACCCGGGCCATACCCGCCCATCATGCCACCATATCCACCGCCCATCATACCGGGCCCCATAGGAAAGCCATAACCATCCGGTGTGGAACCAGGTCGATCGCTTCTGAAATAGCCCATCATCCCAGGCCCAATGCGATAGCCGAACGGCGCGGGAACCTGACCAGGCTGGGCCTGGAGGAAGCGTCCCATCATGCTCACCGGCCAGAAACCGGCCACACCCCAACTGGCGCGCCCGAAGAAGAATCCGGCCCAAAAAAGTACGGCGGCAAACAGGAGTATGCCGATAATCCCGAAAATCCAGCGTAAAGTCTTGCTCATGGTTTGTCTCCTATCATAATCTTGATCGGTTGGATTTACCAACTTTTTTGTTACCCCCAGTATAGGCGATCTGCGTGAAGTCTGTATGTAGCCAGTTTAAAGTTATTGTAAAGAAAAAGGGGTTTGGTGAGAATCAAACTGGGCATACTCCCGGCTTTGATCAGCAGCGTATTTACCGGTGGCCTCCGGGCCAGCTCAGTATGGGCATGTTCACGACGATTCCAGGTCGTGAGATGTCGATCTCGCCGCTCGCCTTTGCATCCAGCACTTCTGCCGCCGAGCGCAACTCGCGCGCGGTCACTCCTTCTTTCCACACCACCAAGTTAACTGCCCGCAAGGGGCTGTATCCCTCATTACCCGGCGTCGAATCAAACACATCGGGCTGAAAGCCAAAGGGACCGTCGCCTTGGACGCCGTTCGTGAAAACATATGCGTTCGCTAAGAACGTCTCAGGCACCTCGGCCAGCCGGGGCACCAGCACGACCTGTGGCCCCATCATTTCGGTTAGCATTCTGGCCACCTGGGGATCGGAGGCTTCGGTATGAATGAACAGGATCTCCTCCCCATTGTAAAAACCTTTTACCGGCGGCACATAGTCTATCGCAGTGGCCGAATCTCCCATCATTTGCTGCGCAGCAGTGGGTGGAGAAGTGGAGGCAACCGGTATCTGTGAGCAGGCAGCGAATAAGAGCGCCAGTACTCCCAAAACGAAACTTGTCTTGATAATCATATCCTCGTTTCTTATTCTTAGATAAGTCTATACCGGAAAGACGCGGGCGAACGCTTGTGCCCAGATTCCGAGGACGATTAACCACAATCCGACGAGGATAAGGACCCCTCCACTCCACTTCTTTATTACCACTACCTGGGCCCGGATCGTTTGAATAAGCTGCTCTTGAGCAAAAGCAATCGCCAATGAGAGGGAGAACATAAGAATGGTGATCGTCACCGCAGCGACCATAAATGCGCTAAAAGCTGCAGCAGCACCTCTCATTGTGAAGGCATGTCCGGCCAGACCGGCCAGGATAGGTCCGGTTCACCCGAAACCAGCCAAGATATAGCCAAAGCCAAAAAGTGCAAAGCCAAAGGTCGGCCGCTGCCGGCGCAACCGAGCTTGGGCACGCGTCAAGGGCCGGATAATTCGCCACACCTCTCCAAAGGGTGTCGGGATCACCCCAACCTGGATCAAACCGAAGATGATCAGCACCATTCCGACGATGATGCGCAGGACGCGTCCGGTGAGGTTGGTGAAGGTGACATTCGCAAAGAGTGAGGCGCCGCCAAGAGCCACGATAATTCCCGCCAGCAGTAAGAACAGCGTTGCTCCCAGGGACAAGGCTGCGGCAAAGACCAGCGCCTGCCTCAGCGGTGCTTGTAATGGTTCTTCCGTTGTGCTACTGGTCTCCCTTGCCAGTAGCGTTACGAGTATTGGAAAGGAACAGGGGGAGAAAAAAGAGGCGATACCAGCGGCTGCAGCCAGTACCATCAGGCCGATCCCGGTGACATCTGGGAGGCTGAAGCGAGGGTATAAAAGAAAGCCAGTATAACCGACAAATGCCAGGAATACAACGCTAAGTACCAGAATTAGATACCAAAAGAGAAGCTTGGACCCTCCACGCGACATTTAGCTCCGTCCTACCAATTCTAGATTTCCTTATTTCCTTACACGGACTAAGCTGCGCAGCAGCTCAACATGGCGGGGTCTTTGTCAAAGGATAGAGCTGCCAGCCTGAGTCCTTCGACACTAGTCAAGTAGGGGAACATCGTCTCTTGTAAATCCCTGACGGTGATACCGAAGCGCATCGCCAGGGAAGCGATTTGGATCATCTCTCCAGCCTCGGGAGCCAGGATGTGTGCCCCCAGGAGACGATCGGTATTGACATCAGCCACCAGTTTGATCAGGCCACGCGTGTCGCGAGCAACCTGGGCACGCGGCACGTAACTCATGGGTAATTTGCTCACCTTGACGTCGTATCCCAGCTCATGCGCCTGGGCTTCGGTCAGGCCAGCGCTGGCTATTTGCGGATCGGTGAAGGTGACACGGGGGATATAGCTGGTGTTGTAAACGCGCCCCGTTCCGGCGAGGGCATTCTCAGCGGCCAGACCGCCTGCGTAGGCTGCCACGTAGACGAACATATCTCGCCCGATCACGTCTCCGGCCGCGTAGACGAACGGGTTGCTTGTTTGCAGGGTCTCGTCGACCAGGATTTCCCCATTCTTATCCAAAGCAACCCCGGCCTTTTCTAAACCCATTCCAGCCGTGTTCGGGCGCCGACCGGTAGCCACGAGCAGCTGTTCAGCCTCGAAATTTGTCTCGTTATCATTCATCATCCCAGTTAACAGGTAGCGGCCGTCACGTGTTTCTACCCGGCTGGTTTTAAATCCAGGCATGATGTGCAAGCCCTGCTCCTCAAGATATCCCGCCAGGGCAACGCTGATCTCCTCGTCCTCGAAGGGTGCGATGCGCGGCAGCAGCTCCAGCACTGTCACGTATACTCCGGCGCGGGCAAAAGTTTGCGCCAGTTCCAGGCCAACGGCGTTGGCACCCAGCACGAGCATCGACCTGGGCAATTCTCTCAATTCCAGGGCTGTTGTGCTGGTCAGGTATCCGGCTTCATCAAGTCCCGGAACAGGCGGCGCCCATGGGCTGGCGCCAGTAGCGACGATGATCTTGCCAGGGGTATAGCCCTTGCCATCGATTTCTACGAAGTTCTTGCCCATCAGGTGGGCGCGCCCCTGGAGGTACTTGATTTCAGGGTAGGCGGCCAGCACATCGACGTATTTCGCCTGGCGCATTTCAGCGACCAGTTCGTCCTTGTGGACGATGGCCTGTGACCAGTCCAGCGTTCCCGGCAGGGTGTGGACGCCCTTGAACCGCGGCTGGCCGGCCAGGTGATACTGTTCAACTGATCGGATCAAGGTTTTGGAAGGCACGCAGCCGATGTTGACACAGGTGCCCCCGATCGTGCTGGCTTCCACCATCGTCACGCGGTGGCCCAGCTCCGCGCCTTTAATCGCTGCGGCAAAACCCGCCGAGCCGGCGCCGATCACCATCAGATCAGGCTGATCGCTCGGACCATCATTTTGGGAAGCCGGTTTTTTGGACGAACTCTCTCCCCGACGACCACTGAGCGTAGCCGAATATCCGACCTCTTGGACGGCGGCTGATAGTGCGTTGGCATCCATGCCCGTCTTGGCCGTGACCACAGCCTGTCCAGATTGCCAGCCAGGCACCCTGGCTGACTTCACGCCGAGCACGCTTTTGAGGGCATTCTCAACGTGCCGTGCACAGGAGTCACAAGTCATACCCCGCACGACAAATTCCATCTCCTCAATTGGTTGCATGGTTTCATTCTTCTTGCTGGGTTATTGCTCGTTGACTCACAAGGTGGCAGATGCAGTTCTTGCCTTCGACGTCATCGACGGGAAAAGTCAACCCCAGCACATAAAGTTGGCGCAGCTCCTTCTCCATTCGCTGTAATTCCGCGATGCGGATATGGATTTCGTCTGCTTTCCGTGCGAGCATATCTAACACAGTCCGGCAAGGGGCTTCTCCGCCATCGCGCATGGCTAAAATTTCGGTGATATCGTCCAATGAAAAACCCAGCCGGCGCGCCCCAGCGGCAAGTTTAACCCGAGTGACATCGCCCGGGTCGTATGCGCGGTATCCATTAAGCTTGCGGCGCGGTTGTGGCAGCACGCCGATAGCCTCGTAATACCGGATGGTTTTGGCCGGGACGCCTGTCTGATCGGCCAGTTCGTGAATTTCCATTCATGCCTCCTATGCAGGCGGAATGGATGCATTATAAACCTTCCAGTTACTGGAAGGTCAAGAGGGGATTCTAATGATAATAGAAAATAATAGGGCTAGCGGAGGTAATTAAGCGGGTTTACGTGCTTGATACAAAGCAAGCGTCCCAAAAATCGTCGCGTATTGGCCTTGTTCGCCTACCTGGTCGAAACCTGCGGCTTGTAACAGGACTGGCAGCCGGCCTTTGAAGTTGTCGGAAGCTTCTTCGAGCCTTGCCATGAACAGGGAGATCAGCCGCGCCCAGGTCGTGTTTGGCTTGCCGAAGTCGGCGATGTGCAGCTCGCCGCCGGGTCGCAAGATGCGCAATACCTCGGCCATGGTGCGCTGCTTGTTGTGCGTGGTCAGGTGGTGGAAGACCAGGCTGGAAAGCACCCGGTCGAACGAGTGGTCGGGGTACGGGAGATCAAAAGACATGCCTTGATCCAGGATGATGTTGACCCCAGCTTTCTGCGCCTTGGCCCGGCCGATTTCCAACACCCTGGCATCCCCATCCAGCCCCACCACCTCTGCCCCAGGGAAAGCCTGCTTGATCTTGATAGTGAGGGTGGCTGTCCCGCAGCCCAGGTCGAGCACGCGCATGCCTGGCTTGATCTGCGCCAGGCGGATCAGGTCGCTTTTAAATTGGTCTTCGTGCATGCCCCAGCGCATTACGGAGTCGTACAGGGGAGTCAACCAATCATAGCGGAGGGCCGGGATATATTTTTCGTGCTCGTTCATGGATTTACACCTCCACAAAACTATACCCCGCACCCACTCCCATTATTGGGCACTTTCTCTAGCAGGCCATTATTTGCCAGCCACTGGTGCACAGCCTGGAATCCGGTCCCCGAGGAGTAGTTGCCGCCGACGATTTGGCGGGCGTTCACCTCAGCAAAGTCCAGATCTTGTCCAGCCTTGAAGAAAACCGCCAGTTCCAGCGTCTGTTGTGGAAACCAGAAAGCGTTGATGTACTTGGCAGCCGTGAACATCTCTTCCGCAGATGCTCCCTGGGAGGCCATCAGCTCGAGCAGACCCAGCATTGCCATGCCATGATTGCAGTCGGGGAAATGAGTTGGATTGTTGCAGCATGGTCGGTAAACCGCCATAGCGACCTCTTGCAGGAGAGCTTGCTGGTCGGGGGTCAGGGTGACAATCGGTGCGCTGGCATAGAGCTCAGGGGCGGGCCTCGTCCCGATAGTCCAGCCGCCGGTGGAGGCAAAACGGCCAATCTTGCCTTCGCCATCCTGCATCATGGGGCCTTCGGTGAGGATTGGGTTTTTATTGGTCAGGCCAACCGCCCAGAAGAAGTTGAGCAGGAAATGGGCGTTCTCCTTGTTGATCACGATCAGTGAATCGCTGCCTTCCGTCAGGATTGCAAGTTGTTCGTTTGTAAGAGGCCGGCCGGTTTTTTCATAAACCTTCAAAAAACGGTCAAGATCGATCCCTCCAGCGGCCAATACCTGTGGCCCAATGTTTCCATATCTGGCAGGGAGGGTATATCCTTTGGGAGGATTGATCTGATCGATGACGGAGACAAGTTCATCTTCACGGTTCGACAGATATTTGCTCTCTCTTGCCTGGCGCCCCCATATCCAATAGCCACTTCCAAAACCAATAGCAAAGGTAGTCAAAATAACTAATGCCACCAGTTGGATACGACGACTAGCTCGATTGTTACGTTGGGGATGATTTGTAGATGTCGTTGATTGCACTTGAGAGGTTTCCAGTATGCCTGGCTCTAAGCCGGGTTGTGTCATGGGTGATTTCTTTCTCTGTTGGTTTAGGCTTGTAGAGAGACCGCATTCATTTAGAGATAGCCAAAAGGCGCAGGACTCCAGACCGAAAGGGATGGGATCGGTTTGGAGCCCTGGCAGCAGTTGAGAATATATCCAGTCATGAAAACTGGACTCCCACCGAGGACGAGGTCAGCCGGCCTTGTCCGTTACCCTAATGGTGCATGTGATGTTCGTGATCGGGGTGGTGTCCAGGATCACTCAGGTAATGTTCTGGATCCTTATCAAAGGAAGCCTTGCATCCTGGGGCGCAGAAGTAGTAGGTCTTGCCCTTATATTCAGATTTCCAGGCTGCAGTCTTCTCGTCGACCTGCATGCCGCAAACGGGATCGATAGCCATGCTGTCTCACCTCCTTTCGTGAGGGAATTTTAGCATATTTCAAACCCGCTTTATCAGATAATAGGCCGGGGTGGGTTGCCACGTTGGCTTTTCTTGACCCGCGTTGTAACGATAGGCATGGAGACGATCAGACTGAGCAATCCCACCCAGGCCGTTCCACCCAGGCGCGCTACCAGCGGGTAGCTGCCAGCCAGGCTGGCCAAAAGCAAGAAGGACAGACCCGCAGCGATTGCAATGGGAATATAGATCCGTGCGCTCCGGCGGGCGATTTGTTTCTCAAACTGTTCTTGCTCTATGAGACACCTCCTGTCGGTCGAATTGGGCGATTTGGGATGCCAGGAATTGCGCTACCTGGGAGGCATCGAATGGCCACACATAGATGATCTGTGTCTCAGGATGCCTTTCTTGGGCGCGCTGGATGGCGGCCGGGATATCGACTTCCGAATGTTCGCCGCCGCGCGTCATCATCGGTGTGATAATGACGACTTTTTCGGGATCGGTTTCCAGCGCCTGTTCAAACGCCTCATCCAGGCTGGGAGCGCAGAATTCGTTGAAGCCGAGGATCACTTCATTTCCAGTGTATCGGCTGAGATGACCCGCCAGTTCAAGCGACCCGTCATAGAATGGATCGTTTTCTGCGGTACGCGGCCAGGCGCGCATTTTCGCCTCCAGTTGGGTATACCGCTCCAGGAGAGCTTCTTGGGGACCTCCGGAAGCGTGCTCCAAACGGGCGTGCAGATTGAATAGTTCAGCGATTTCATTAGGTGGGAAGTCATTTGGCGGGCTTCCATGCATGGCCAGCAGGATGGTTAATGCCATTTCTTTCTGCCTCGCAGTGATGGATTGAATTCCTGTGAGTTGAATGCAACGATTCTAACGGGTGATACCATTAACCACCAGTGGTTGGATACACCCAACTTTTGGGCTGTGAGGGTTCTGAAGATGAGAGTGCTCGCCGAATGGAGTTTTCCAAATCAGCATCCAGGCTTTGCTGAGGTGAATGCACCAGGGCCACCTGGGTTTGGCCATTGCGACCGTGGGCTACCAATGTGCCCGGTCTGGATGGATGGCCATACACCAGGAGCACAACCAGCTGGCAATCGCACAGGTCAGTTCCATGGTGGGGGCAGGTGCAGTGGGTGTGAGCTGATCGGGCTGTTTGCAAGTCAAAGGAGCGCATCACTTGCAAGCCGTAATCGCTCAGCTGGCGGCTCACCTGGGCGACAGCGGCTTCGCAATCCATGGGTAGATCTACGAGGGGAATGGTCTGGTTCATATCCTTTTCGCGATTGTCCCCAGTATAGAGGCTGGGCCGCGGAATTCCAAGCGCCATTTGTCGCGTTGGGAGACGAGCAATATTGCCTATCCACCTTGCTGCTGGAAAGTACATGATAACCCCCCAATGGTATCTGCTGTAAACGGCGGTAGCAGTTACCTCTGCCAAGTACGCAATAGTGCGATCACATCGTTAATTTGCTCTGCCGTAAGGATATTCTGGAAGCCATTCATGGCTGTGCCTTTTCGCCCGGCGAGAATAAATTCTATCAGCTCGGCGTCGCTTTTTGTTTGAACGAAATTGTTATCATGCAAATTTTTGCCAATGCCGCCGGTGCCATCGGCTTCGTGACACGCGGCGCAATAACCAAAGAATAACTCTTCGCCCATCTCGGCAGGAGGCAGTAAGCCCGTCAGGAGGGTCTTAGCTGCTGACAGATCTTTTTGATTGATCAAGTTCAATATCTCGCCGATCTCTCCGGCAACGGAGCCGTCACCTTCTGCCAGGGCCGCGTTCAGGTGATATTCAGCATCCAGTGGATCGAATTGTCGCAAAGCGAATGCCGCGCTCCGCAGATGTTTCTTGAAAGGGATGTCTGGTGTGACCGTTTCGCCTGCGCGCCAGGCGGAGATCAAGGCGACCAGGTCGTCAATCTGTTGAGGTGAGAGCACCGTGCCCCAGGTGGGCATCCCCTTGGCCGGCCGGCCGTAGGCGATGGTGTCGCGATACCAGGCATCGCCGAAGTCCTTGAGCCTGATGGGATCGTTTAATTTCTCCACGCGGTCGCTCCCCTGTCCGTTCTCGCCATGACAGATAAAGCACGTCGTAGCGAAGATGGTCGCACCACGCACCGGATCGGGTGTAAAGACCTCCGGAAGGATCTCTGGAGCAGTCGATTCCCAGGCGCGAATGAAGACTACCATTTGCCTAAGTTGTTCGTCCGAAAACGGGCCGCCGAATGTCTGTCCCCAGGCAGGCATCGCTGTACCAGGCACTCCGTTGCCGATTAGATTGAATAAAGCTTGATCAGAGGTTATCTCGAGCAGTAGCCGCGAGTTGAGCGCCGGTCCCACCTTCCCCTCACCATTCTCTCCGTGACATTCTATACAGTTTTGATTGTAAAGCTGACGACCAGCTGCTGAAGTTGCTGCCAGATCCACTGCCTGGACAGCCTGGACGCGCGCCGGTTCACGGATGAGGTAAATCTGGAAGGCGATCAGGATAGCCAGCGTCAGTCCAAAGGCTGTGCCGATCAACCGGTAATAATTCTCTTTAGGGCGCAAGGCAGCCTCCTCAAATCGTGGGAGTGGCCTGGGACGGCTCGAAATGCGTTCTCTGGGTGGGTTGGCTGGTATCCACGATGATTACGCCATTGGCGATCTCTACCGGGAAAGTGTCCAGCGGACGCGGGGCTGGGCCATCCAGTACTTCTCCAGAAGTATCAAACCGTGAGCTATGGCAGGGGCAGTGGAAAACTCCTTCGTCCTCTCGCCATGGCACGGTGCAGCCCAGGTGCGTGCAGCGGTGCCAAAGAGCCAAGATGCTCCCATCTTCCAATCGGGAGATAAAAAAACGACCACGGGGAACGTGACTGACCGTCCCTGGCTTAAATTCATTCACTTGTCCAGCGTTGATCTTCGTGCCGAACTCACCAGGGTCGACTCTCGGCCTGAAGAATTTTAATAGAGCTGCGCCAGATTGCCCGACCAAACCTACGACCGTGATTGCCCAGGCCCAGCCGAGAAACTCTTTGCGAGAAAGGATTGATTTCGAGCGCGTTCGTGTAATCATCTTTGCACCGTTTGCTGGTTGAAATTGGCCTTCACTCCAGGTTTAATTAACTGATTACAGCCCGTCCCAAGGATTGTATCCACCCGGCATTTGCCATGGCCAATAAAGCTTGAAACCCGGCCCACGGAACAGAAATCCACTTAAAGTGAGGAGGACTGCAGAAATAAGCATGATGGTGAACAAGGCCAGCATGACCTCACGCAGATGAGCTTTGCTCCGCCAAAGGACGAGTACCGGCAGGGCGACAAGAGTGAACAGGATAATAGCCGGCAACAACCCCTGCGCCACCCATTGGGGCGTAGTCTCTCGCAGCAATTCGCGCAAACTAAAGGTGTTGTCTAGCAAAATGTAGGCTGGAATGACCACTAGGGTGTAAGCCGTCGTCCAACCTACAATACGCCGGCCGCGGGTCGAGGAAAACCACACGCCAACGCCTTTGCGAGAATAGTCCAGATAGGGCAGTGTCACCAGGAATAAGACCAAGATCGTCGGGATGATCACCCCGGCCAGCGTGGGCTGCATGTGCTCGAGCAATTCCTGCAACCCGACGAAGTACCACGGGGCTTTGGCAGGGTCGGTGGTAACCATGGGATTGGCGATCTCCTCCAGCGGAGCTTGCTTGACTAGGGAGAAAAGGAAGATCGCCAGCGTCACGCCTAGCGTCAGAACGACTTCCAGGAGCAGCAGGACCGGAAAGGCGAAAACAGTGTCCTCCGGTCCTTTATCCACCAGCGAGCTTTCGCCGCGCACCAGCTCGACTAATGCGTAAGTCTTGTTGGTGTGCTTTGGGAAGATCTCTTCGACAATTGGTGCTTGGTCTGCCATTTTATATCTTAGTCCCTTGAATTGGGTGCATCGTTCACTGCCAGTCCTCCGTCTTTTCGCACGCGCCAGATGTGTAAGGAGACCAGGAGCGTGATAAGCAGCGGAAACACCGCAATGTGTAGAGTATAAAACCGGATTAGGGCGTTCTGGCCTACCTCGCTTCCTCCGAGCATCATCTGGCGCATCACCTGTCCCGCCAGCGGGGCGTAACCGGCAATATTCGTGCCTACAGTGATAGCCCAGTACGCCAGCTGGTCCCAGGGTAGCAGGTATCCAGTAAAACTCGCTCCGAGTGTGAGCAGGAGCAAGGCGACTCCAATAATCCAGTTAAACTCACGCGGTGGCTTGTACGCCCCGGTGTAAAACACGCGCGCCATGTGCAGGATCACCGCCAGCACCATAGCGTGAGCCGACCAGCGGTGCATGTTGCGAGTGAATTGCCCTAAAGGCACTGATAACTGGATCTCCTTCATCGTAGGATAGGCGCGCTCCACGGATGGCACATAATAAAACATGAGCAGCACGCCGGTCCAAACCAGCACCCCGAAAAGAATTGTCGAGATAACCCCCAGGCCGAATGAGTAAGACCAAACCAGGCTCTTGCGGCTGACTTTGACCGGATGCAGGTGAAAAAAGATGTTGCTGGTCATCGCCAGCGAACGATCCAGCGGGTTATCTGGCCAGCCGTGCCGGAAAAACGAACGCCAGAGACGGGACTCGAATAGTTTACTGGTGAGCGAGGTGAGATTCACTGGGCTTCCTTAAGTTGGGGGTGGCGTCTTGCAGGGGCATGCCACCTGCAAGACACCGAAAACCGCTCCATTTATTCAGGTGTGGTCATTATTTGGTCGGCAGCGTTTGAGCATAGGCCAGTAAGTTAGCAATATCCTCCAGGGAAAAACCCAAGGCTACGCCGGCTGGCATCGGTGCGCCTGGATGACCAAAATGGGCCTTATGGAAGAATTCCCAGGGGTTGTCCAGGGCGATTGTGCCGACAAACTCCGGTTCTTCGGCACTGCCAAAATTCCTTTTCATGCCCTCAGGCCCGTGACAGGCTGCGCAGGTCTTCTCGAATTTGACCTGGCCTCGGGCCGGATCGCCGATGGCTGTCTTATCGGCATTAATATATGGAGCGCTATCGAAAGTCTCCTTCTGCATAAACGTCACCAAGGCATTGAGGGCAGCCTCGTCCAGCACAGCCGAATAATCGTGGTCTGGGTTGCTCTTGCCCGTCAGCCAGGCGGTGAGCTCCTCGGTCGACATCGACGCCGCTTCCGAGATGCCCTTGAAGCCGGTCATGTGTGATCCAGAGCCATACGCACCTTCAACGCCGCTGTAATCCCAGCCGTGACATTCCTTGCAGCGCCAGGTGTCCGCGCCGGTGCGTGTGTTCGTGGTCTGGGTCTTCCAGAGCGGCTGGTCGGTTGTTGGCTCATCCAGGCCGAGCACATCCCACCACTTGTCGTAAAGTTGGCCGCCCCAACTCACAGCGGATGTGGTAGGCAGGCTTTGGGCGTAGGCCAACACATTGGCGATATCCTGGTCTGTCCATTCGTTTGTTATGGCAGAAGGCATAGGCCACCCCGGCTGGCCGAAGCGGACTTTGTGGAGAAACTCCCAAGGATTGTCTTTGGCAAGATGCCCTATGAACTCCGGCTCGGCCAGGCTGGCGAAGTTGATGGCATTGCCTTCTGGACCATGGCAATACCCGCAGACTTCGTCGTATTTACCCTTCCCCTGGGCAGGATCGCCCTGTGACGTATTATCAGGATTAACGAAATTGGTTGCATCGACCAAATCCTGAGACATGAACAGCGCCAGATCGATTAAATCCTGGGCCTCCATCACGGATGAGAAGTCGTGATCGGGGTTGGTGCTACCTTTCAGAACAGCCAGCAGTTCGGCGACGGGTTTGCCCCTGGCATTGAAGACTCCCACAAAGCCGGTCTTATGCGATCCAGAGCCGTAAGCGCCGTCCACACCTTTGTAGTCCCAGCCGTGACATTCCTTACAGCGCCAGGTGTCCGCGCCGGTCCTTGTGTTTGTAGTTTGGGTCTTCCAGAGGTTCTGGTCGGTTGTAGGTGCGTCCAGACCGAGCACCCCCCACCACTCATCGTATAGCAAACCGCCCCGCACCGGATCCCCGACCAGTTCGGGGGACTCGGTGCTGATGTTCTGCGGTATTTCTGTCGGGGAAGCCTCAGGTTGGGGAGTCGAACAACCCCCCAGGATTCCGGCGAACAAAAGTCCGATGCCGGCTGCGATCAATACTGATTTCAGATGTTTCTTCATTTTGCATTCTCCTCGATGTTAGCGAAACATTACTGGTGAAAGGTGTGTCTCCTCGTTTGCGAATCTCTCATTGCCCTCCTCTTCCGCTCAGAACAGGTTGCTTCAGGTTGCTGCCCTTATCTTCAAAAGATATTTCTTCGGTAAAGCGGAACGATTCCATGCGGACAGCTTCCGTTGGGCAACGGGCGGCGCATAGGCCGCAGCGGATGCAACGCGTCGGGTCAAGCAACATGGCGCTGGCCGCAGGCCACTCGGCCGAACGCAATTGGATCAGCGCAGCTACTGCCTCATCCCCCCCTAGTGAGGAAGCCGGCACCAGTTTAAGGCAGTCTGTGGGGCAGACATCGACGCAACCATTGCACAGGATGCACAGGTCACCATCGAAAATGGGGTTGAGGGTACAGATCAGGCAACGGCCACCCTGCTCTTGCGCGGTAGCTTCATCAAATCCGAGCTCCACCCGTGCTACGCCGATGCGCCGCTCCACCGCTAAAGTAGGTGGCTGGCGGCGCGGCCAACCCAGGTAATGGCGTAACGGCCCTAGGTCAGGATACTCTCGTCTGGAGATGGCGGTGAAAAAGCCCTTGCGGACCAGGCGAGGTCGGGTGTGTTGCAGGTAGGCATGGATGCCGCGCGCCGCGTGCTGACCATCGGCGACGGCGTTGATGATCAAGCGCGGACCGAATGCGATATCGCCTCCGGCGAACACACCTGGCGCAGTGGTCGCTAAAGTCTCACTGTCCACCATCAGGGTGCCCCGCGGGGTAACCTCCAGTCCATCTTCAGGCTGGATCCATTCGAGTGCACCCGTCTGGCCAATAGAAACGATCACGCTGTCGCCTTCCCAGACTTTTTCTGAGCCGGGAATCAATTGGGGGTTGAAACGCTTTTGATCGTCGAAGGCACGGGCTACTTCCAGGGTTTCTATGCCAATTGCGCGTCCATTCGTGCCCAGAATACGTTTCGGCGCGACATGGTTGTGAATGAGGATGCCTTCTGCCTCTGCCTCGGCGATCTCGAAAGGGTCGGCAAGCATTTCGTGGCGATCCTCGACGACCAGGCAATGCACTTCCAGAGTAGCACCGAGACGGCGAGCGGCCCGGGCCACATCTAACGCCGTCTCTAAGTCACCACCGGATTGCGCCGGGTAGCCGATGCGGGCCGCAGTGCGAGCCACATCCATCGCCACATTGCCACCACCGATCACCAGCACTCGCTGGCCCAGGTCGAGGTTATAACCGCCCAGGTTGATATTAAGCAAGAAGTCCACCGCCGAGAGCACGCCATCCAGCTGCTCGCCCTCTACATTGAGTTTCCGGCTCCGGTAGGTACCGATGGATATGAATACAGCGTCGAAATCGGCGCGCAGCTCAGCCAGCGAGAAGTCTCGGCCAAGGGTGTGGTTGAGTAGAAGATGAGGACCGAGGTTGAGGATGGCCTGGATTTCGAGGTCGATCAGCTCGCGGGGCAGGCGGTATTCTGGGACTCCCAACCGCAGCATCCCCCCTGCCACCGGCGCGGATTCGTAGATCGTTACGTCGTGATTCAGCAGCGCCAGGTCGTGAGCGCAGGAAAGACCGGCTGGTCCTGCCCCGAGGATGGCAACGCGCTTGCCGGTCTTGCCTGCACCAACCGCAGTCGAAGTGTCCCCGCTCTGGCGAGCCGCGACCAATCCTGACCGGCTGGTAGGAAAAGTCGTATTACCCAGGTCGAAAGCGCCTGTCGGGCCAACATAGGCTGGCCAGGCTGGGGGCTGGTGGGCGGCGCCCGTCTCACCAAGATACACGCCGTATTTGTCGTTGACGAACCGTTTGAGGGCGCGGATGGCAATCGGCGCGTCGATTTTTCCTCGCCGGCAGGCGGCCTCACACGGCGCGCCGCACACCCAACCACAGGTGGAGGCGAAGGGATTAGTCTCCCTGGCGATCAGGTAAGCGCGCTCGTACTCGCCTCTGGCAATGGCTGTGACGTAGGCGCGCCCATCGGTACGCACCGGGCAGGCAAACTGGCAAGCGACGGTCTGCTGATAGAAATTGAGATCGGGAAGAAAAACGCGGTAGTGGGCCAAGGTAATCTTAGCCTCCATTACCGTTTAGTTTAGCAAGGAAAGGTCTGGAATTAGTCTAGAAAAAGTGTGGGTTTCGTGGAGATCGCAGCTATTCGAATCGATACCCGTAACCGCGTTCGGTGAGGATATGCTTGGGGTCACCTGGGTCGGCTTCGATCTTCTTTCGCAAGGCCCAGATGTAATGCTTAATGTGTTCTATCTCGCCGATATATTGGGGCCCCCATACCTCGGCAAGTAGCTGTTCGTTGGGAACAGTGCGGTTTGCCGCGCGGGCCAGGATTTCAAGCAAACGATATTCTGTTGGTGTGAGGTCGATGATGTGTCCAGCTGACGATACGCGGTGCTGGTCGAAATCGACTATCAGCTCATCGCTGGTCACCTGATGAGATAATCGCGTTGCGCGCTGAGTGCGGGCCAGGACTGCGCCTACGCGTGCCACCAGCTCGGCGAACGAGAAAGGCTTGGTGACATAATCGTCCACCCCCAAGCGAAAGCCACGCAGTTTATCGAGCTCTTCGCCTTTAGCGGTAAGCATGATAATGGGGAGGTTTGATTTCCTTCGTAAGCGTGCGCATACCTCCCATCCGTCCATACCGGGCATCATCACATCCAGGATGAGCAGGTCAGGCTGAGCCTCGTCCGCCAAGTGCAGACCGGTAGCCCCATCGGTCGTAATAAAAGGGCTGTACCCCGCCATCTGGAGATGGCTAGAAAGCAGCTCAAGCAAGATGGGGTCATCATCGATGACAAGAATTCGTTTGGGCATTTCTCAAAAGTTTAACGGATGCCAATTCATATCTGATGCTCAGGATAATCAGGAGGGAGCAACTGGCAAGGTGAAAGAAAAGACTGCTCCACCTTGAGGATGGTTATCGGCCCAAATGCGCCCACCTTGCACTTCTACAAGCAAACGGCAGACGTAAAGCCCAAGGCCATAGCCGTAGGCGATTTGCGCGTCACTGCTATCAGTGCGGTAAAACTTTTCAAATACGCGCTTAAGGTCAATCGGAGGGAGACCCGGGCCAGAGTCCCGGATTGAGACGGCGACTTCAATATCGTCCGCGCGCACTTCAATGGCGATATCCTTGCCAGGGGGTGAGTATTTGTCGGCGTTATCGAGCAGATTGACCAGTACTTCTGCCACCCGGTCGCGGTCGGCATAGACGAGCGGCAGCCCAGGTTTTTCGGGTACGCGAATTGTGCGACCGTTTGCCCGCGGTCGCACCTGTTCTACAACCTGGAGGAGCACTGGAAAGATCGATATGGGCTCAGCGTGCAACACCAGATCGCCGGATTCGATGCGGGCCGCGTTTAAAACATCGTGTACGAGAACATCAAGCCGCTCGACTTGTTGATCTAAGATGGCCAGCATACGGACACAGGTGGCGTTCATCGCCGGGCAATTGAGTTCAATGTTTTCAACCGCTCCCTGCATGTTGGTCAGAGGGGCGCGCAATTGATGAGAGACCAGGGAAACAAATTCTGTGCGCATTTGGTCCAATTGCTGCAACTCCGTGTTCGCCCTGGCGAGTTGTTCAACTTTCTCGGCCAGATCGCGGGTTCTCTCAGCCACTTGCTCCATCAGGCTGGCATTCAGACGACGGATCTCTTCTTCCCGGCGCTTGCGCTCCGTTATATCCCGCAAGATGACCGATATTCCGAAAGGCTTTCCACTTTCATCATTCAGAGAGGTTGCCGTCAGTTCCACAGCCACCTGCCGCCCATGGATATCAGAGCAGATTGTCTCATGTTCTCGAAGGAAGCCAGCCTGTTCAACGCGTTTTACCAGCCAACGGAGCTCGACCTCGGCTGCCTCGCGGCTTCCGAGAAGGTCGGTCAGTGGTCGGCCAAGGATTTCTTTCGCGGGGTAACCGAAGATCAGCTCAGCGCCGTGATTCCAGGATTCGATCTTTCCTTGAGAGTTCAGGCTGAGGATGGCATCGGCTGAAGCGGCTGTGATCGCAGCCAGGCGTTGTTCGCTGGCCTGGGCTTGTCGCTCAACCAATTCCTTTTCTTCCAGCCATTTGCCCAAGCGGGTCAACGTCCAGTAGGTGAGGAAGGGGCCAGCAGTGCTATAGAACAGTATCTCGACACCATAATGAATGTTGTGGCCGTATTGGTCGTGCACCCAACGCGCCAGTCCCAGCTGGTACAGCCCAGCTGATAAAGCAAAAGCCAATGGAAGGACCCACCTTAATAAGGCAACGCGTTGCCTGAGGGACAGGCTGCTTAATTTCATGGCGATCACACTTTCCCTGCTATATTGTTTTTACTTTGTTAGTTTCAGTGGAAGCTGCGACGAGGGTATCTGATTGTGGCGAGGAACTTGAGTTGCCGTTGAAGGGGGTATTCTTGGGGGCAGAGAGGATTTGCAAGTGCTCACGCAGCCTGCTCATCGAGCCCTCCACCGCCTCTTCGGTTTCTTGCAGCACCCTTGCTGTTCCAGGAGAAGTTTCGCGCAGGGTAGACTCAAGCGAGGTGAGTACGACGCTCACTGCGTAGAGCGTTTGGAGGGCGTCGTCGCTCAGCTCGCGGCTCAACAAAAGATTCTCACGCGTTTCTGCCAGGATCTGCGCCTGCAATTCACTGGTTTCCCTTTCCTGGATCCACCGCCCCAGATAGTCCAGCACCAGGAAGGCCAGCAGAGGCCCGCCGGTGGCATAGATCAGGATCTCGGCGATATTGTGAGCTTGGATGCCAAAGGTATCCTGAATCCAGCGCGCAAACACCAGCTGGTAGAAGACCACGAAGGCGGCCAGGGTTAGAGGGACTGCCCAGCGCAGCAAGTGCATCCGTCTGGAAATCTTGCGAGGGTCCATAAGCAATGTTTCGTAAGGCTCTCGATGCGATCCCGATGAAATAATGGAAAATATCGGGAGATATTCAAATTAGTTTGATTTTACGATACCTAATCCTACCGGAAAAGTGTGGATAATCACTTTAAGCGGGTGATCTTGCGCGTGTTAAGGTGAAAATAAGCGCTTTTGCGTATTGTTATACAGGCGATTTGGCGCTCGGCAGGTTCATTGGTTATGTTTATGATCAGGAATGACGGATAGCAGGTTGTGACAGGTAATTTAAGATGAAATTCATGATCCACGAGCAAGATCATAATTGAAGAATAGTTACATATTTCGTTAAATAGGACGATTAACGTCACTGATATATACGAAAAAAAATTTATATGATTACTGCAAATGATTTGCAACAAGCGAGGCTCACGTGGGTAAATTGGTACAGGAGATCAACAAGCGCCTGCGCGCTCACGGCGGTAGGATGACAATCCAGCGCCGCCTGATCCTGGAAACCCTGGAGACGCTCACCAATCACCCCACGGCGGAAGAACTCTTCGCCCTCGCCAGGCAGCGGGACCCAGCTCTGAACCTTTCTACGGTCTATCGCACTCTGCGCTTGCTGGAACAGGAAGACCTGGTCAGCACGCGAATTTTCAATGAGGAACGGCGGCAGGAACGCTTTGATCCGGCTTACCCGAGCGAACACCATCACTTCATGTGCACTGCTTGTAAAAGCGTGATCGAATTCGAGACGGACTCGATCGGCCAGATCAAAATGCAGTTTGAGCGCCGGTTTGACGCCCGGGTGGAAACCGGGTCGATTGTACTTTATGGCTTGTGCGTCCAATGCCGCCAGGAGGGGAATCCCACCAAACCAGGAACCGGAGATCGTTGAGCATGCACTGCCACACCCCCTCTGAACCTGATCTACCATTCAATGAGGGCAGCATTGCCCTGGTAGGCCATCCCAACGTAGGAAAATCCGTGATCTTCCAGAGACTCACCGGGCAGCACGTGGCGATCGCCAATTATCCGGGCACAACGGTTGAACTGGCGCGTGGCGCGGCGCGGGACCTGCCGGAAACGGTCCTGGTGGACACGCCTGGCGTGATCACTTTTCCGCCCCAATCCGAGGACGAGCGCATCACTGCCCGTGTGCTGTTGTATGAACCGCTGAAGGCCATCTTGCAGGTGGGCGACTCCAAGAACCTGCGCCGGACACTGCTGCTCACCGTGCAGCTGGCCGAGATGGGGCTACCGCTGGTGCTGGCCTTGAATATGATGGACGAGGCGGAGACGCGCGGCGTGGTTGTTAACCAGACCCTGTTGGCTGAATATCTCTCTATACCGGTTATCCCGACCACGGCTACCCGCGGCCAGGGGGTTGAAGAGCTCAATCTGGCGTTACAGGCTGGGTGTGCCCCGCAATTCCGCCTGGTTTACCCACCTGAGATCGAGGCCGCCATCGCCCAGTTTTGCACGTGGCTGGCCGAGGCGGGCTTGTTGCGAACACAGGTTTCCCCGCGTGCCCTGGCTCTCTTATGGCTGTGCGGCGATGCGGTGACCGAGGCCTGGTTGAAAGAGCAGCTGGGTGGAGAGCCGTTCCGAGATTTACAGGCGCTGCGTTCGGACTTGCAACTTTCCATTGTCGAACCCCTCCCGGTCGCCATCCAACAGGCACGCTTGGGGTATGTTGAACGCCTGGCTTCGGCGGTTATCGTGACCTCCGGACATGGCTGGCGCGGCTCTGGGGAACGGTTGGGGCGCCTGACAACTCACCCGCTATGGGGCTTGCTGATCCTGGCGTCCGTGCTGTATGGGCTGTATTGGTTCGTAGGTGTGTTCGGGGCCGGGACGTTGGTCGGGCTGCTCGAAGAAAACCTGTTCAGCCAGGTGATCAATCCCTGGGCAGTGGCGGGGGTAAATCGCCTGGTGCCCTTCCCATTCCTGACCGACTTGCTGGTGGGTGAGTATGGGCTGTGGACCATGGGCATGACCTACGCCCTGGCGCTGATCCTGCCCATCGTCGCCACCTTCTTCCTGGCATTTGGCGTCTTGGAGGATTCGGGTTACCTGCCGCGCCTGGCTGCTTTGAGCAACCGCCTGTTCCAATTCTTGGGATTAAACGGCAAGGCGGTGCTCCCGATGGTGTTGGGATTGGGCTGCGTGACCATGGCCACCCTGACCACGCGCGTCCTGGAAAGCAAGCGTGAACGCCTGTTGGTGACTTTACTCCTGGCGCTGGCCGTGCCATGCTCGGCGCAGCTGGGGGTGGTGATGGGATTACTGGCGGGAATTTCCCTTGCGGCGACGCTGATCTGGAGCGGGGTAGTATTCCTCGTCTTGCTGGCTATCGGTTGGCTGGCTGCCCGCCTGATGCCCGGAGAGCGGACGCAATTGCTGGTCGAGTTGCCGCCGCTGCGCTGGCCGGTATTGGCGAATGTCGTGGTCAAGACCCTGGCGCGAGTGGAATGGTATCTTAAAGAAGTTGTGCCGCTTTTCCTGTTGGGCACTGCCTTGATGTTCCTGCTCGACAAGACGGGTTTGCTCGCCAGTGTCATCCGGCTGGGGGAGCCGTTGGTGACCGGCTGGTTAGGACTGCCTCCACAAGCCAGCGCGGCTTTCCTGATCGGCTTCTTGCGGCGGGATTTTGGCGCGACCGGGCTGTTCGTGATGGAATCCCAGGGTTTGCTGACCCCCTTGCAGGTGGTGGTCGCCATGGTGACCATCACCCTGTTCATCCCGTGCATTGCCAGCGTGATGATGATCGCCAAAGAACGCAGCTGGAGTACAGCGCTTGGTATGGTGGCCCTGATCACCCCCCTGGCTTTTCTGGTGGGCGGCTTGCTCAACCGGGCGCTTTTGTTCATCGGGTGGGGCGTATGAATGCGGTACAATTATTGACCTGTCCTTTGTGCGGCCATCGTTTCGACGCGGCGGGACATGTGGCTTGTGAGTCCTGCCCGTTGCAGAGTGGCTGCCAGGTGGTGTGCTGCCCGGCATGTGGCTACCAAACGGTTGATCCGCGCAAGTCCCTGTTTGGCCGCCTGGCGCAGACACTGTTCAATTCCTCCAGGTTGCCTGGGGGCGCTACCAGGCCGGATAGAGTAGGGTTGACCTTGGCCGACGTCCCGCCTGGCTGGCGGGCTAGGGTGGTTGGTTTTACAGACAGAGTCTCACCCGACCGGCAGGCGCGTTTGCAGGCCTATGGGCTGATCCCGAATTATTGGGTGAGCGTGGTGCAGCATTCGCCGGTCACGGTGGTCCGGCTGGACAACACCGAGCTGGCCCTGGAAACGGAGCTGGCCGGCGAGATCCAGGTGCAGAGTATTAAGGAAGGATTGGAAGATGAAAATAGCCAATGATGTGACCGAGCTGGTAGGCAACACGCCGCTGGTACGCCTGCGGCGCTTGACCGAGGGCTGCGCCGCCGAGGTGGTCGCCAAGCTCGAGTTTTACAACCCGGCGCACAGCGTCAAAGACCGCATCGGCGTGTCAATGATCGCAGCCGCTGAAAAAGCTGGCCTGATCAAGCCGGACACGATCATCCTGGAACCGACCAGCGGCAACACCGGCATCGCCCTGGCCTTCGTTTGTGCGGCGCGCGGCTATAAATGTGTCCTGACCATGCCGGAAACGATGAGCAAAGAACGGCGCGCCTTGCTGAGGGCATACGGCGCGCAGCTGGTGCTCACCCCCGGCAGCGAAGGTATGGTCGGTGCGATCAAGAAGGCCGAGGAAATGGCAGCGGCTGACCCGCGTTATTTCATCCCCCAACAGTTCAACAACCCGGCCAACCCCGAAATCCATCGCGAAGCTACGGCCGAGGAGATCTGGCGCGATACGGATGGCAAAGCCGATATTCTGGTAGCCGGCATCGGCACGGGCGGCACGATCACCGGGGTCGGCGAAGTGATTAAGGCGCGCAAGCCTTCTTTCCGCTGTGTCGCTGTCGAACCGGACGCCTCGCCCGTGCTCTCCGGCGGTGAGAAAGGCCCCCATCCCATCCAGGGCATCGGGGCGGGCTTCGTCCCGGCGGTGCTCAACACGCGCATTTATGACGAGATTATCCGGGTGAAGAACGACGACGCCTTCCAGATAGCCCACCGAATGGCGAAGGAAGAAGGCCTGTTAGTCGGCATCTCGTCTGGGGCGGCGACCTGGGCTGCGCTGCAGGTGGCGCGCCGTCCAGAGAACGCCGGCCAGCTGATCGTCGTGATCATCCCCTCCTTCGGCGAGCGCTATTTAAGCACGCCGCTCTTCGCCGGGCTGCTGGATTAGCGTTTAAACTACAGTCATTTTCCAGCGTCGATGGGTTACCAGTGCCTGTTCGCTAATCGCTGATCGCCAACCGCTAACCGCTAATAGCTTTGCTTTATGTTCAAGACCTTACGTGAAGACTTTCAGTCGGTGTTCGATCGCGATCCGGCGGCGCGCAGCCTGCTGGAGATCCTGCTGTGCTACCCAGGCCTGCACGCCATCTGGGGACACCGCCTGGCGCACTGGCTTTGGACCCACCGCCTCAAGCTGGTGGCCCGCTTCGTGTCGCAGGTGATGCGCAGCCTGACCGGCATCGAAATCCATCCCGGGGCGCGCATCGGATCGAAATTCTTCATCGACCATGGGATGGGCGTGGTGATCGGTGAGACGGCCGAAGTGGGGAACTGCGTCACCCTCTATCATGGGGTGACGCTGGGCGGCACCACCCTGTCCAAGGGCAAGCGCCATCCCACTTTAGGCGACGAAGTGGTGGTGGGGGCGGGGGCTAAGATCCTGGGGGCGATCGCCATCGGCGAGAACAGCCGCATCGGCGCCAACGCGGTGGTGGTCAAGTCTGTCCCGCCCAACTCGGTGGTGGTGGGTGTGCCGGGGGAGGTGGTGGTGCGCAGCAAGCCGCGCCTTTCCCCGGAGTCGCCCGACCTGAATCACGGTTTGCTGCCGGACGTGATCGGCGACTCGCTGGTGGCCTTGATGGCCAGGGTGGAAGAGCTGGAACAGCGCCTGGAGGGCCGGGAAGCCCCCGCTCCGCCAGTGCACATGCCCGAGCATGGCGTGTGGCGGGGGGAGGATTTCTCGATTTAGATTAATCAAACCAGGCCGCGCCTCCAGGCGCCTCTATCGGCAAGATCAGATCGCCTACGGGCTGCAGGGTGAAAGCACTCCCTGCGAGGTAACCTTGATAGTGGCAACGTTCCCTCCCGAAACTCCCCGAAGAAACACAGTGAAAGCCACCGTTTCACCGGGTGCCAAACAATCAGCTATCGACCGTGGAGTTATGCCCCAATCTTGGTGCAGTGACCATACCACTGCAGAGACGTCTGCCAGGGGCTCAATCTCGTCATTGCGCGCTTCGACATACACCCATGTGCCGTATGATGGGATATCCTCCATACCCGTAATGACGGCTGTCACCGGACGGTAGACCTGCTCGCTCTCCAGGCTCCAGTGGGTGGGGAATGCCTCATATGTAGAAGAAACGTAGGGGACGTTTATCCCGCATTCGAATGGGTACACCTGGCCAGGCAGGGTCGCTGCCAGGACGGGCGAGCTCGAGCATGTTCCGAGCAGATTGCCGCCTAGATCGTAGAGCCTGACTTCTACGATAACCTCGTACACCGGTCGATCGGTAGTTGCCATTACCTCGCCGAGAAATAGAAAGGTGTCCTCATACGTGACACGTTTGATAATAGCACTCACACGCACGGGTATGGGGTTATACACCACAGGCAGGTACGCACAGGCAACCGCGGAGCAGGTCGATCCTGCGGCTTCGCCACCGTGGCTGGTGTTAAGCAAGAACGCCAGCGCTGCGATGAACAGGTAGATATAGGATCGGCGAAGGCGAAAGTTCACATCGTCTACGGGGTGCAGGGCGAGAGCACGCCCTGCGCGGAGACTTTAATATTGCCATAAGCTCCATAGAGAAATCTTGTAAAAGCGACCGTTTCACCGGGCGCCAAACACGCGGCTATCAGCTGGTCGACCACAGGACTATAATCATTTTGATCTAAAGACCACACCACTGCATAGACGTCTGCCAATGGTTCAATCTCGTCATTGCGCGCTTCGGCATATACCCAGGTGCCAGAGTATATATACTCCATACCCGTAATGACGGCCGCCACCTGACGGTAGACCTGCTCGCTCTCCATACTCCAGTGGGTGATGACCACTTCGTAGCTTCCAATCCACCCGTCGTCATCCACGTTCGTCGTGACATCGAACGGGTTCAACTGGCCGGGCAGGGTCGCTGTCAGGGCAGTTATGCCTGGTGATGAACCCAGCAGGTGGCCGGAGTAATCGTAGACCCGGACTTCTAGGGCGACCTCATACACCGGCCGATCGGAAGTGGCGATCACCTCACCGGTAACCCGGAGCGTATCCTCGCGCGAGTTATGGCGCTCAGTCTCAAAGACGCGCACGGGCAAGGGTTTGGATAGCAGCGGCAGGTACACACACTCAGGTGCGGGGCAGTCCGCCGCAGCAAATGCGGCAAATCCGCTGCCGTTCAATAAGAACACCGGCGCTACGATGAACACGTAGATATAGAATAGGCGAAGGTGATCGTTCACTCCTATAGACTAGACGAAAACTACCCTGGGAGTCAAGTGCAATATTTCTTATTTGGTTGTGACAATCGTCTCACTTCTCTATGGGTAATCCGGCGTTTTCCCAGTCCAGGAATCCC
>Ga0209341_10000540_pt1 | contig 39279 bp, 65 predicted proteins | sample RifCSP13_2_FD_184020 | JGI IMG/M metagenome (GOLD analysis project Ga0209341, IMG submission 184020) | Soil microbial communities from Rifle, Colorado - Rifle CSP2_sed 13_2 (SPAdes) (version 2) | ecosystem: Environmental > Terrestrial > Deep subsurface > Rock core/Sediment | place: Rifle...
AGTATTGGAGATCATTGCGCCGCCGATCCACGTGCAAGAGCGCAAGCGCGAAACGCATCTAATGTGCCGGGAGCAGGTCAATGGCTAGACGCGGCGTGACGATCAAGCTCGAAGGCGACAAGGAGCTGAAACGCAAGCTGGAACAGCTCGGAGCGCGGGCGCGGGGTGCGCTCCTGGATGCCGCCGAAGCCGGGGCGGAAGTGATTGAAGCGGCGGCAGAACAAAAGGCGCCCGGACCGCATATCGTGACCGGCAACCAGAAGGTGGAAGGCGGGCGGGCGGAAGTGGACATCGGACCGGATAAGGAACACTGGTATTACCAGTTCTTCGAGACCGGCGCAACCGCCCACGAGATCGCCGGCAGTCCACTGGTCTTCGAGGGCGATAAAGGCCTGATCGTTACGAGGAAAGTGAATCATACCGGAATGCCGGCGGAGCCTTTCCTGCGCCCGGCGCTCAGCGAAAAGAGCGAGGCTGCGAAAGACGCAGCCGGCGAAATATTCAAAGCCGAGATTGATAAACTGGTGATTGACAATGCCGATTGAAAGCGCTTTGTACTCACGATTAACGGCGGTCAGCGGCGTGACAGCGTTGGTTAGCACCCGGATTTATCCGAATGCCATCCCGCAGAACATCTCGCTGCCGGCAATCGCCTATCAGATCATCTCGACCGACCGCAATTACCGTCACGCCGGGCAGTCAAATATGGCTCTACCCAGGATACAGATCACAGTTGAGGCGGCCAGCTACAGTAGCGCGGTGGCGGTTTGCGCCGCTATCCGGGCAGCGTTGAGCGGCTATAAAGGCACTGTTGGGACCGTGGTGATTGGCGGGATTTTCTTAGAGACCGAGTACGACGGCTACAACCTGGACACGGACACGACTGTCCGGCGCCAGGATTACACGATTGAGTGGAAAGAGGTTTGATATGACTGAATATACTGCATACGGCACCATCCTGGCTTACGGCAACAGCGAAACGCCTTCCGAGGAGTTTACTGAGCTGGCGCAGGTCAAGGACATCTCGGGTCCATCGATGAGCCGGGATACGATCGATGTGACGAACCACCAAAGCCCGTCCGGTTATGCCGAATTTCTGGCCGGCCTGGCGGACGGGGGAGAGGTCACATTCACAATTGAATATGATCCGGAAGACCCCACGCACGACCAAACTACGGGTCTCCTGGCGATGGTATCCGAGACGACCCGGCGCAACTGGCGTCTGATCTTCCCAGTGGCCGCAACCAACCCAGGCGAGTATGTTGGCTACCAGTTTGCGGCATTGGTGACCGGCTTCAGCCCCAGTGCTCCCGTCAAGGGCAGTTTGACTTCTGACATCACCCTCAAGGTGGCTGGCGCGGTCACCCAGGGCGCATACGCCACTGCCAGCCTGTGCTAGGATGGGATCGCGGGTCCTGATTTTCTGCCCGACCTATCCACGTATGCCGCTGGTCAGGAGCGTCACGCTGCAAGCGTTGATGAGCCTGGACTGGCCAGCGTATGAGCTGGTATTTGGCCGGGATGATATCACCGATCCAGACCGCGCGCAGGGGCATCAGAACATGTACGAAAAATACGTATGTGCCCGGCAAATGGCCCTGGATGGTGGTTACAATGCCCTGCTGACGGTGGAGGCGGATATCGTGATACCTCGGGACGGGCTGAACAAGCTGCTAGAGGTAGACGCTCACGTGGTGTATGGGCTGTACTGCTCGCGCAAAGCCGATTATGGCTATAACTGGCTGGTGATCCAGGAACCAGGGAGCTTTTACGCTCCACCGGCCAGCCTGGATGATGGCTTCCGGCGAGAGGCTTGGGGCAAGGTTGTGGAGAGCGTCGGTCACGGGTTGGGCTGTACGCTGATCCGGCGGGAGGTGCTCGAGCGGGTACATTTCCGTTACCCTGATCCGCTGGTGGCCTGTGATTGGTACTTTGCCCTGGATTGCCAGGCGGAAGGTATCCGCCAGGCGCATCACTGCGGCGTAGTCTGCGGGCATGTGAATGGAAACGAGACGCTGTGGCCAGATCCCGAGACGATCTACCGGCGCACGATTGTCGGAGTGCATTGATGAAGTTTTTCTTAACCGATCACCAGGGTAAGGGCTATCCATACGCGCAGGCACTCGAGGTGAATGGCTGGGAGCGGGTCAATAACGCCGCCGAAGAAATCCGGCTGGCTTTTTATGATATGGACGCAGGCGACAATAGAGGCTTCCGGCGCGGGCTGGATATGCTACACGAGCGGGGCGTCCCGGTGATGATCTACCCGCATTCTGGTAGACCCAGCCTGTTTTGGGATGGGATGTATGAGATATGGCCGCACACGCGGGCCTTTATCGCTATCGCCGAAGGCCACCGCGAGATCATGCGGATGTATGGATATCCTCTGCCAGTAGAAGTCTGCGGTTGGGCGATGTGCGAGCTGCGTGATTTTCAACCAGTGAAGCTGAGCGACAAGCCGCTCGAAGTGCTTTTTGCGCCGATCCACCCGAATCGAAACGGATGGCTGCATCCGGCATACCGGGCCTACAACACGATTATCTTCCAGAAGCTGCTGGAAACTCCAGGCATCCGGCTGAGCGTGCGCCATATCATGAGCCTGGCCCTGAACGGGATCTGGCAGGCGCCAGGGGTGAAATGTATCCTCGGCACCACAAAGCCGGCTACCGAACAAATCGATGAGGCGGATTTGATAATCGCCCACCAGACGTTCGCCTTCCTGGCGGCGGCGCGGGGCAAGCCGCTCATCATGGCGGGCGATGATATGAACGCCCTCTCCGGGAACGCCTGGGATAACATCCGATGGGCGGTCCATTACGACGATTACCGTGAGCTGCTGCGTTATCCGCTCGAAGCAGAAGCGGCGCGCTCCGGGAGAGCCTTCCGGGCGATGATCGAGCGCGCATGCAGCGAAGACTGCGGGGGCGAATGGCGGGAGCGCCTGATCGGGCGGCCGTTCAATCCTAAATATTTTGTTGAGACCGTGGAGAGATATCTATGACAATCCTAACCCGTGATCAAATCTTGCAAGCAAACGACCTGGTGACTGAGACCGTGGAAGTGCCCGAATGGGGCGGGAGCGTGTTCGTCAAGAGCCTAACCGGCGTGGAGCGCGACCAGTTCGAGGCGGCGATCGTCGAGCTAAAAGGCCGTGACACCAAGATCAATATGCGCAACGCCCGCGCCCGCCTGGTGGCTCTTTCCGTGGTGGATGAAGAAGGTAAGAAGGTTTTCAGCCCGAATGACATCTCGCTTTTGGGAGCCAAGAGCGCGGCAGCTTTGCAGCGAGTCTTCAACGTGGCCATGCGCCTCTCCGGGATCTCCGAAGAGGACGTGCGCGAGCTGACCGAGGAGCTGGAAGAGAACCCTTTCGACGATTCACTTTCCGCTTGAGCCTGGCGCTGGGAAGGACCCGGAAAGAGCTACTGGAGAGCGTATCGAGCCGGGAGCTCAGCGAATGGATGGCTTATTACAGCCTGGAGCCGTGGGGCGAAGTGCAAAGCGAATACCGCGCGGCGCTGGTGACAAGCATGATAGCCAACACGGCCCGAGATGACAAGAAATATCCGCAGCCGTTTCAAGCGGACGAATTTATGCGAGAAAGCTATCTGATGAACGACAAAGAGCCGGTTAATCTCTTGGATAAAGCGAAGTCGATCTTTGGGATGATGGGAGCAAAGAAGTAATGACTACTCAGGCTAAGAAAAACATTTGCGCGAACTGCCAATACTACAGAGATGGACAGTGGTGCTCAAATTCTAAATCGCCACACAACCGACAGAATGTGGCCGATAGTGATACATGTTCCGAATTCTATAAACGCGGAAAGAAAGCGCCTTTAGGTATGCGCCTGATCATCAAGGCTCTTGAAAAGATGCAGGGAAAGTAATGAGCACTCTAGCTAGACTGGTCGTGAAGCTGGTCACGGATATCACTGAGTTTACGAGCGGGTTGGATACCGCGAACAAGAAGCTCAGTACGGCCGGCAAATCCATGCAAAGGGTGGGCGACACGATGACCCTGGGCGTCACTTTGCCGCTCGTGGCTGCCGGCGTGGCGGCGATTAAATTTGCCTCCGATCTGGATGAGACCAGAAACAAGACCGCTGTTGTTTTCGGGGATATGGCGCAGGATGTCTTCGACTTCGCAGATGGCAGCGCCCAGGCGATGGGAATGAGCGAGAACGCGGCGCTTTCGGCAGCTTCGACCTTTGGCAACCTGTTCACATCGATGGGAGTCGGAAGGGAGCAGGCAGCCGATATGTCCACCGGGCTGGTGCAGCTGGCGGCGGACCTGGCATCCTTCAACAATCTGGACCCGAGTGAAGTGTTTATAAAGCTCCAATCGGGGATGGTCGGACAGGTCGAGCCGATGCGGGCGCTGGGGGTCAACCTATCGGCGGTGGCGGTGGATGCCAAGGCGATGCAGATGGGTCTGGCCGACGCAAACGGCGAGCTTTCCGAGCAAGCCAAAATCATGGCGCGCTATGCCATCGTCATGGAGCAAACCAGCAACGCCCAGGGCGACTTCGCCCGAACCTCGGACGGCCTGGCCAACTCGACGCGCATTGCGAAGGCGTCTTTCGAGGATATGATGGCCAGCTTCGGGGAGAACCTTCAACCAGTCGCGATTAGTTTCATGCTGGCGCTTACCCCGATTTTGGAATGGTTCAACGCCCTGCCGGATTCGACCAAGCAGGCCATCGTCTATATGCTTTTGTTTGCGGCCGCCCTGGGGCCGGTCATGAGTATCGGCGGGCGGGTGTTGCAGTTATTGGGGTGGATTGCGGGACTCTTCGGTGCAGGCGGGGCGTTGGGCGGTGCATTAACCGGCCTATCCGCATTTATCACGAGTACACTGGTCCCGGCGCTTGTGGGATTGGCTGCGACGATCGGCGCGATTGGGGCTCCGATATTGCTTCTGGTTTTCCTGATTGGCGTATTGATCGGCGTGATTATCATATTCGGCAAAGACGCCGTAAATAATTTCGCCAATTTGGTGAAACTATGGATACAAATATTGGTTGCGGGCTTCAACCGGATCATTTTTGAATTCCAAAAATGGCTCAATGGGTGGATCGCACGTATCCGAGCCATACCGGGACAAATCAAGGCCTTATGGGATAGCGTCGGCAGGGCGATTGTAGATGGCATCCGCGCAGGATTGGAGAGCGGTTGGGCGAACTTTTTGGTGTATCTCCAGCAGAAATTTGACGCCCTGCCCGATTGGATGAAAAATCTAATCCAAGGCCACTCACCCGCTAAAGCATTTATGCCGATCGGCGAGAGCATTGCGCTGGGCATCGGGGCCGGATTTGCACAGGGCATGGGCGCGATGAATACGGGTTTTGGCGCGGCGCTCAAACCGGCGCCTGCAATGGCCAGTATTGAGGCAGTAAAACCCGGCGGAGCAAGCCGAAACATCACCGTCGGGCCTATCACGATTTATGGTGATCTTTCCAAGAGCGCCAAGAAGCGACTGGAGGAGGAAATGGACGTGCTGTTTACTACAACGATTATGGAGACGCTATCATGAGCTCAAGCTTCAAGATCGCCACTTATGTAGCTGGAGTGGAGGGGCTGACCGCGCTCGATGCGCTGGCGCCATCCGTGAACCCGGACCCGCAGTTTTTCTTTTATCTATACGCCGAATATGTGAAGCTGGGGGATGGCACCATACGCGGAGTCGGCGCAAGCGCTGCGGAGTGGCTATTCCCGCAGTTAACTTTATCCCAGCGCAATGTGTTAGACGATTATTGTACGGCTGCCAGCGCGCAGGTTTACATCGCCACACCGGCGGCTGACGGCACATTTACGATTTACCTGGCCGACATGTCCCTACCGGAAGAGGAACCCCCAATCAAGGGCGGTCTGCTGCGCAATTATATAATCCGCTTTGATTTCTTAGAGGAACAGACGGAATGACGCGAGCGGCAAATTCGGGCGAGCTGACCAAGCTGCGCTCGGACGGACAGTGGGCGCGCTGGAAGGTCATCATCGACCGCCCTGACGTTATCTATACCGCCAGTGCTACCGGGTCAATGAACCAGCCCAGTTTCGCTATTTCGTTCGACGGTGGCTCTGGCACCCTGACGAATATCAAGAAGGACATGACGGTGCTGATTGGAAGCACCCCTGGCGGGTCCGATCATGGCATCGGGCGGATGCGGCGCGACGGGCAGGGCGGCGATACGGCGTTTTATGTCGGCGGCGATCCATCCCTGCTGGCAGAAGACGACGATTACATTACCATTTTGAATGATTTCGCCCCGATGTCAAAGCATCCCTATGAAACCAGTATCGACGTTGATGTGGCCTACTCCGACCAATTCAGCGCGTTTATCCCTGTCCCAATCTTTGGGGAGCGCGTGGCGGTAATCGCCGCAGGCGGCACCGCCAGCTTCAACGCTGCCGCCGCCTGGGTGCCCGGCTCGACCATCTCGGGCTACGCCTGGACGTTCACCGGGGCGACTTCCAGCACCGGGACGACCACTGCTACGCCGACCGCCACATATAATACCAGCGGGCGTTACCGGGTCATCCTGGTTGTAACCGCCGCCAATAGCAAGACCGCCACCGGCTATGGCTGGGTGTACGTGCTGGGGGCTAACCTGGTCCCCGATACAGGCATCATTATCACCGACATGGAAGCAGAAACCGAGATCGGTTGTGCCTGCCGGGTGCTGGCTTACGACAGACCGACGATCAAAGACAAGGCCAGGGTGGTTATCTACGCCGACGATTATTACGGCAACGAGGCGGGTAGCATCGGGCCGGTAAGTGGGCGCGAAAACCTGGTCATGGTGGGGCATATCATCGGTGAGACGATCATCCGTGAGCCTGGCCAGGATTATGTCGAGTTTACCGTGGGCGGTCCTGGGGTGGTCTGCGACAGCCTGGCTACGCTGCCCGCCGGATTGACACATACCGGCTTTCCGACCGACGCTGGGGGAACTCTGCCCGCCTGGGCGAAAATGGCGGGCTTGACGCACCGCCGTGGATTGCACTACCTGATCAACTACCGCTCTACCCTGGCGACCTGCATGGATGTCGAGGTGGAGGACTGGAACTGGCCGGCGCACAAACTGACCGGCGACGACGAAACGCTGTGGGGGCAGCTCGGGACGTTTGCGCAGCACGGCATGATGCAATGCACGCCGGACCGCTACGGGCACCTGTATATCCAGCGCGACGCAGCCTATTATCCCATCGATGATAGGACAGGGGATATCCCGGTGATTATGACCCTGGGGGACGGCGACTGGACGGACGAGTTATCTATCAACCGCAGGCACTCCGGCGAGGTCGCCATGGTCGAGGCGGAGGGCACGGTATTCAACACCACGACCGGCGTGGTGACGCCTTCGGGTGGGCGTGCGCCTGGGGAGCTGCCGGGGTCGCACGGGAATATTTACAATATCAGCGAGATCAATTGGCCGGATTGGCTGACATCGCTGGAAGCCGCCGGGCTGATCATGGGGCAAAAGTGCGCCGAGTATGAAAACATCGGCGTCATACATCCGGCAAATAACCGCTTTATCGACGTTGCGCCACGGCAGTATGTCAATATCGTTGTGGATGGTACCACCTTGCGCACCATCCCCCGGCGCATCTCGTACAGACGCGACGATGGGGGCCAAATCACCACCGAGTATGAGCTGGAACCCGAAGGCGTGCAGTACGGCGCAACGAATATCCTGTACCCGGACGAGGGATTGCCGCCGGTCCAGCCGCCGGTAATCCCGCCCGAGCCGCCACCGCCGCCGCCAGAACCGCCAGTGCCACCGCCTGAGCCGACCGGGGCGGATGCGGTGGTGGTCACGTCCGACGATGTGCGCATCACCGCTGACCTGGATGCCGGTAGCCCGACCTGGACAAGTATCGTTTCAGGCGGGCCGACCGCGCCGGTAGACAGTGACTTGCCGGAGACGACCAACGATACGCTATATGTGATCGAGGCAGAGAGCATCTGGAAATGCACCGGCGTGACGGGTACGCCTGCCTGGGCGGAGGTCTGGACGGGTGACAGCCTGGCAGAGGGGACAATTGGAGAGCTCACCAGGATACGGGTAGCACCAGGAACCGAAAATCTGGTTTATGTACTAGGTTATGGTGATGTGAGTGGAGATCAAAAGCCATTTGTCCTGCGCAGTTCTAATGGTGGCGCTACCTGGTCCGAAAGCTGGATTGATGATATTCTGACCGAGGCCACGCCTTATACGATGGATGTGATTCCAACTGGAGCAACTAAAGCGCCAGGAGGCTTTTGGGTCTATTGGAATGTGAATGCTGATTATAAAGGTGACGAAACCAAACCGATGGCAATCGGTAAACAGACCGTAACTACGACTGAACCAGGAAATACAATTGTTTATCAATCTGATGGATCATCGATAAATAGCTGGAATTCATCGAATGATAGTGTAGGCCCTGTTTACATGACCCCAGATGATGGGCCTTATGATGGATTTGTCTATGCGGATATCGTCGCTTATATGGATGATTACTTCGGTGTGGGTAACTATGATTTGGGTATATCCCGTAATTTGATAGCTAGTGCTGCATATATCCGATTCGGATTTACAGCACCAGAAGCGGAGGAGCATTCCGTTACTGGAAATGCATTTATTTTATGGAATTTCCCGGATACTGAACGACCAACCGCCCTGGACGTGAGTCGTACAAACAATGCCTATGTCTATGTCGGCACGCCTAATAAAGTATTTAAATCCACTGATGGTGGGTTTACTTGGTCTGATAGCCTGACCCATGGTAGTAACGACATCAATGTTGACCCACAGCTCGCAGGTGCTTACTATCATTGGGCGGCGGATGGGTCGCTTGAGCTGGTGGTGGCAGATATCCTGACGGTGCCTGACCTGGACACCCCAGAGACGCCGGTTGAAATAGGTCTGCGCCTTCAGCGGGATTTGAACAGTGGGCGGTTATGGTCACTCAAATCAGGTACTACGCTACGCCTACGTAACCTGGGCACGTCATCCGACCAGGATACTGGGCTGAGCGGGGCGCGGGGGTTACATGCCTATCTGGGGGGCAAGTTGATTTACCTGGATACCTCGAATATCTATTACAGCTCGGATTATGGCGTTACCCAGGCGCTCAAAAAGGGTGGCTGGTCCGAATATGGCAGCCCGATCAACGCGCACCTGATGAGGACCACATGAGCATCAGGCGCAGCCATGAAATCCGCAAGCTGACCGCCAAGCTGAGGCGAGCATACCGCCCATGGCCGGGACGCGTTGGCGACGGCAACGGGACAATCGAGGTCCCCGGACATCCGAACCTGTGGTACGTCCGACCGGAGGGGCATAATATTGCCATACCCGTTATAAGGGGGGGTGCCCCAAGAGAGGAAGGTTATCCGATATGGGTCGGGCAGGATGTCTATAACAAACGCTGGATACGTATCCTGGGTGTAGATGTTGAGCGGGCCGCCAACGGTGGCTTTACGATTAGCGAGATCGGCCCGCATTCCGACACGCACTATCATACCGGCAGCGACCCTGTTTACATTGCTACCCGCCAGATAGTTGAGCTCCTGCTAACCGTCGTCTCCGGGATGACCGTGCGTATCGCGGGCGGGTTTGTCATCGTCGGCGGCCAGCCTGCTTATGTAAACGGGCAAAATCTCAGTCTGACCAGTTATATCCCGGTCAGCGGCGCGTTGTGGGGCATCATCCGCGCCAACGCCAGCGGGGTACTATCCGTGCAAGAGGGGGCGGGGGTTGACTCGTTTGCGGACCTGACACGGGACAACGTGCCTGAGATTGAAGCGGGTTACGCCGGGCTGTGGGCTGTCAAGTTGTACGCAGGTCAGACGGCGGTCAATGGCAGCGTGACCGGGGCGGATTTCTACGATCTGCGTTTCGCGCCGATGGACGCGGGAGGCGGGGGTACAATCTCGCTGGATACCACGAATTTCAATGGCAATCTATCCGCCGCTGATGATACAGTCCAGGAAGCTTTCGATACTCTGGATGATCTGGTTTTTAGCTATGGCGCAGAAGTGGCGACCACCGATGTGTCCAACCCGCCCACCGAAGCGCAGCTAATCACCGCCTTTGGGACGCCTGACGCCTTTGCGGATGCGCAAAAGATAGGAGTACTGAACGATGCGGCCTCTGGCACGCGTGCTTATTGTATTCTGTCTGATGGAGGGCATTACTGGGCCATTCCCCTAGCGAAAGCCACCGGGACGACGTTAAGCGTTTCGGTGGCATCATCTTCGACAATCGCAGAGGCAGCAGGGCAATGGTTTGGCAGATCGTATGTACGCCGCCGCGCCGATGGCGTCTTGATTTTGGTTTATCGCGAGGGATCGGGGCACAATACAAACGATGCCGAATTGCATATCCGTTTTTCAGATGACAACGGGGCAACCTGGAGTGATGAAGATAAGACACTCGCTGATGTGAGCGTGACCAATTTCCCGATGAACCCGCCTTCGGGGAATATCAGTTATGGGGAGGGCGTTATCCGTATCGCCCCGGATGGAACATTGATCGTCCATATGTGGAGCATTGACGGCATATTTCCGACCGGGACGCTACAGGGCACTTATCAGAGCACCAGCAGCGATGGCGGAGCAACCTGGACAACACCAGCAGCAGTCACCATTATCAGTAATCCGAGCAATGATACCGATACCTTTATCACCGATGACGATTTTGTTTACAACGGTGTGATTTATGCCGGAGCCCGAATTTACTACCAACAGGATGCTGACCCATCGGCTAGTATCCTGATAAAGAGCGATGATAACGGCACAACATGGGAATATGTCTCTATCGTATGCGCACAATCCGAGGGCGGAACGGGCGGGCAGGAGTTTGGCTTTGAGTACATCGGCAATAGCACGATCATTGCCATGATCCGCGACAATCCACACACGCACAGTTATAAACGGGTCTCTAGTGATATGGGCGCAACTTGGGGAACGCTGACGGATGTTACCTCTACGGTTGGCATTGCTGCCCGCCAGCGGGTCTATACCCGCGCTCATCTCAAGGGTTATGCAAACTGGTGGAACGATAGTGTTTTGATTATGGTTGGTTTTGTGCATCAGACATCCGGTAGTTCGACGCCGCGCAGAAATGCGATCTGGATTAGCCAGGATCGAGGCGCAACCTGGAGCGGACCGCAATACATCGACACCAGCACAGAAGACGCCGGCTATGGTGACATTTGGTATGATGCGACAAACAATCTGTGGAGGGTAGTTAACTATTACGGCACGCAGGCCGAAGCCGACTTGAGGCAATACAACTTGGAGATCACCGGGCTATGACCGATATTTATAACCTCCAGCGAATAATCGGGATGCGTGGCACGAAGGCCAACGTAGAGGCTCTTACCGCCACACTCGAAGAACAGGCTATAGCTTACGCCAGTGATACCGGGGAAGTCGGGATTTACACTAACGGGGCCTGGGAATGGATCACCACCGCGCTCGACCTTGATGACCTGGGCGATGTGACCATCACCAGCGCGGCAAACGGGCAGATCATAAAACATAACGGTGCGGCCTGGGTCAACGTAACACCCGCTTGGGTGGGCGAAATCCTGATCGAGGATGGCTCATCCGCGCCGCCTATAATGCTAACAAATGAGGCCGAAGACGATTTTCTTTATGAGGATTAAAGACCATGACAAAAGGATCTGACAATAGTTTTCCGAGTGTTCTATTTGGCGAATTAGGTAGCGCACCAGCCACACCAGCCGCGGGTAAATGGCGACTATACACAAAATCTGATGGCCTGTACATTGTAGATGATGCAGGTAATTCCACCGGGCCATTTTCGGTTGGAGGCGCATCATTCAACGACGCAGAGGGCGATCCAGCAGTAGTGTCCAATACTGCCGCCGCGGATGGCACAAGTAGTTATGCCGCCAGGCGTGATCATGCGCACTTACGCAGTGCGTTCGTCGGGGCCAGGTATACCAGCAATGCCGCGCAGAGCATCATCAATAATGCCGCCGCCGCCATCGTCAATTTCGAGGATCAGGTTTACGATACTGGCAGCCTCGTCACTACTGGGGCATCGTGGAAATTTACCGCGCCGACGACGGGATATTATCACTTAGACTGTCTGGTCGCTTTCGCGGCGAGTGCCGGATGGGCTGCTGTGGAGCGCGCTATCATCTACTTATATGTCGATGGCGCGCTTGTAGCAACTCTGGATCGAATTGACGACTTAGTGGCAAATACTACTGCCTTCTTGTCGGGGTCTTGCACATTCTATATGGCCGCCAGTAGTTACTGCGATGTGCGAACGCAACAAAATAGTGGAGGCGATATTTCGCTGGACTCGAACCCGGCCAATGTCTGGATCAATATCGAGGGCGTAGGCTAACAACCCGCGGCGCAGGGGAGGCCGCGCAATTTGACAGACATTACAACCATCATTGATATATCTGATTTGCACGTTAATAGCGTTGTTGCGCTAGCACCGCCAACGGTACAACTAGATAAAGGCAGTTACAGAGCCAGCCGGGAACAGCGCGAGCTGTGGACTTGCTGGCTCGATTTTTGCGAGAAGGCGGATCAACAACCGGGGCGGCGGGTGTTGAAGCTGGGGGGCGATCTGGTAGAACTGGACACCAGGCGCCGATCCAACGAGTTGATCACCCCGGACAAAGCCACCGTGCAACGAATGGTGATGGATGTGCTTGAGCCGATGCTGGCAGTCATAACAGACGTGATTGTGCTCCGCGGTACGCCCGCCCATGTCGGCAAAGGCGCCTGGATTGAGGAAGCGATAGCGGGCGACATGACCGGGCTGAATGTCATCAAGGATGATGAGGGGCATCTGAGCCACTACCACCTAAGGCGATCCATTGAAGGCGTCCTGGTCGATATGGCGCATCATGCTCCGATGAGCGGCATCCCTGGCAAGCGCAACATTGCCGCGGAGAACCTGGCCTGGCAGATCCTGTATTATTACCGGATCATGATGGACACCCAGCCGCCACGCCTGGTACTACGCAGTCACAACCACCAGCGAGCGCACGCCGAATTAACCGAGGGGCCATACACGGTGACGGTGGATTATTCACCAGCCTGGACGCTGAAACCCGAGTACATTTATCGCATTGGAAGGGAGAACAGTGTCGCGGATATCGGCGGCACCTTCTACCGTTTCAGCGGGGGCACGTTTGAAACCGAGCCGATCACTTACCGATACAAACAACCGAAGGGGCGATTATGGCAGACACTATAAACTTGACATCTGACGAGGCAATGGCGGCGGTGTTCGCTGAGTTTTCTTACCCGGCCATCGAGGATGACGAGTTTACCGAGAAAATGTATAGCGAGCGGTACGACATGCCGATCCAGACGGCGAACAATAGCCTGCACAGGGCGCTCAAGGCGGGCAAGGTGACACGGAGATACGTCATCTGCAACGAGCGCAGGTGCTGGGGCTACCGGTTCGTTGCGGAAACCCGTTAGAAATGTCGATGAATTGCATGCTTTGCCGACACTTTTTACGGATATATCGATGAACAATCTAAACCGGATAATTAGCATTATTGGTATATTATCCTATACAGAATTGTACAGTATAATAGGACTATCCGGCAATCTTGGGCGGCGCGTCACTAAGACGTATGAACCTGGGAACCTTATGAAGACCAGGGGACGGCGCGGGGGTTGCCAGCAGGCGGGCGGCAACGACGGTTACCGTCTATGAGGCATGAATGATAGCCGATCCAGCGCACAGCCGAGCGACCTGAGCCGGATAATGGAACTGACACCGTGAATGCGGCGTAGGTTCGTAAGCCCCGGCCATTGCGCAAGTGGCCGGGGCACTGCTTTGTAGTATAATTGGATTGACAGACTGTCTTGTTTCCCCGAGTAACGGGCGTAACCCGTTCGTCCCCCGGTATGGCTTCGGCTACCCGGTGCGCGCCCGCCAGTTGCCTAGCTTCTGAGCGGGCGCTGCGTTGTGTACTGGACGCTAGTTTAATCCTACGGTGCAGTTCAAATCGCGATTATTATAATCGTCATTCGTAAACCTTGTGGTGTGCATCGCGCAGTTCGTCGGGGTAAATCTTGGCATATACCCTGGTAGATTGCGGGTTAGCATGTCCCAATAAGTCTTGTACAAGCGCCAGGTTGCCGGTTTCACGCAACATATTAATTGCAAAGGCATGACGGAAGTAATGCGGAGTAAACTTGCCTTTGTCAATTCCGGCAATCATACTAGCCTCGCTTGCGACATTGCGCACCATCGTAGTAGATATATGCTCGCGTAATTTCTGTTTGGTGGCGGCGCGGTCATGGCGGGCGAATACGGGATCGGTCGGGTTTGCCCAGCCGCGGGCCTGCCAATAATCTCGTAAGGCGTCAGAAGTATCGGTATCGAAGTATACCCGGCGTTCCTTGCCACCCTTGCCAACTACAATAGCACTGTGATCCTTGATGTCAACCTTATCCACGGTCAACCCGACCATCTCCGCATTGCGGCAACCGGACGAGCGCAAGAACATCAGCATAGCGATATTGCGCTCCACGATTGGTGTATCATAATCCAATTCAGCTACCGCCTTTATCATAAGTTGGTCCTCGCCCTTCTTGGGGAACCTAACCATCGGATCAGAGCGGCGCTTCATGGCGTCCCTAGTGGTACGCTGGAACCTCAAAGACTTAGCATAGTCCGGGGCGACGACCAGTTCGTTGTCAATCATCCACTCGTAAAAGTACTTGGCTCCTGCCACGTAAGTACCGATAGACTTTTTCGCCTTCCCGTTTGTCAGAAGGTAGGACGGGAACAAAATAAAATGTTGCGGTTGGAGTAGGGGGGTCAGGTCGGTATCTTTGATGCCCTCGATTGCCAAGTAATCAAGAAGGCGTTCGACGCCGTTGAGATAGGTTTTCGCTGTGCGCGGTGATCGGCTCAACATACAATAGGCAAAAAACTCTTTGACAGCTTGGGCTATGGTTTTTTCCATCTTGGTCCTCTCTCTATTGGCTTTATGTTCGTGATGATTACGCAAATCTCAATTATCATAAACATTATTTATTTATTTGTCAACCCCCCCTACTAACTTTTATCCAAATAAATTAGGCGTGCAAAATCATTTCTGGGGCTGTGTTTCTGCGCGCTGATTGTCCCGCCTGATTATATTCTCAATGGCCATCCAAAATTGAAGGAACGCAATAAAGAGCACCATCAGTTCAATGTCATCGTCATTCAGTCCAGTTAAAGTTAGCATATCTAACCTCCCCATTCAAAGCCTATCCCCCTGCCCCGACTTCATTTTTTGGAGCCACGAAGGAATTCCGCGAACCGAGATAGATGATCGAGACGTTCGTCATCTAGATGAGTTGCATCATGGATAAGCTGCGTTCGTTTGGCATCTAGCGGTCCCGTTTGCTTCAGTATCCCGGCTGCCTGAAAGACGATCACCGGGTCTACACCGAATGCCCTGGCGATAGCGTTACACGCGCCAGCGCCTGGGTTGCGCTCTCCATTGAGCAACAGTGAGATCATAGACGTGGATAACCCGCTCTCCTCTGCCAGCCTGGAGTTATTCCATCGCCTGCTTATCATCTCTCCCTGGAGCCAGGTAGAAAACGTTGTCATATTACGCATGTTATCATATAATCCACAAAACATAATTACGAATACTCTTGACATTTGTAAAAATTGATTATATAATAATTTATTGATACTAATACTTTGCGAAACCATAGGCATAGACAGGAGGCGCTTATGTTAGAGATACAAGTCAAACCCGTACCACCCAAAAATAGCCCGCCGCTTTTATATGTTAGACCCGGCCAGAAGGCCCGCTTTATCAGGCTTGCCGAACTTTACGGAATGCAGAATGTGGAGTTGTTTGAGCAGGTGCTGGCCGCCCTCGAAGCCGACATGGACGGGCGCCAGCCAGACCAGGAGAAATCATGATCACCATCACCGTCGATGATCTAAAATCTCATAACGCCTGCCAACAGGGTATTGATGATTTCGTCGCCTTTGCCAAAGGCGACCGGCTGGAGATCGACTGGACACCGGAAATGCAAATCGAGATCATCAAGAGCCCATTGCGCAAATGGTTCGGCTGGGCGGTCCATAGTGGCTTGATACCGCTATGGTCAATGGCAGACGCCAACCTGAGCGGGGCCGACCTGAGCGGCGCAGACCTGAGGTATGCAAACCTGATAGGCGCCAACCTGGTGGGCGCAAACCTGATAGGCGCCAACCTGGTGGACGCCGAACTGACGGGCGCCAACCTGGTGGGCGCCAACCTGATGGGCACAGACCTGACCGGCGCAAACCTGACGGGCGCCAACCTGATCTTCGCCGACCTGGTGGGCGCCATCATGCCGGAAGGATACCAGAAATGATCACTGTCGAGCAGCAGGCGATGATGGAGGCGAGATGATTACTACCGTGTACGAAATCACAAACCAGGACGGGGCTGTTGTGATCAGAAAATATCAGGCCAGGAGCCAGAGGGCGCTAATATTACACGCGACTATTATCTATAGCCAGCAAGATGTCAAGGCGCTAGTGGTATGCGATCGCCAGGGGCGCATCTGGTTTGATAACGCAAAACCCGCCGGGTCAACGGCGGGCTTGCAATCTTTTCAGGGAGACAGAAAGGATACGACATGAGTATAGCACAATCTACCACAGAAATCAATTGGACGCAGCTCGATGAGAGCAATCGCGCCCACTACGTCAGCAAGAGCCGCCCCGATTGGGTGGCCGATGCCGAGATCGCCAGCGTCATTGCCGACGAAACCCACGACGCGATACTTGAAAAGTATCTCGACGGATCTGCCGAATGGGACGATGTGAGCGAAGCAGAGAGCCGAGCCAAGGCACACTACGAATACGCGCTGGACTGCCGCACGAGCTGGCACGCTGGCCTCCTCATGCCGAAGTACAACCTGAACTACTACCTTCGCCAGAACGGGCTGCAGGTCGAGCATAGCGACAGCGTTCCGGCGTGCTACGGATTACCAGACTGAAAGGATCAATAAAGTGACAGACCAACAGCAAGACCACAGCCCAATGTTTAGCGAGGCCCCGGCGTCTTGGAATGTGAAATACACCCTGAACGGCTTTGAGTGTATGTTGACCGTCCGCGCTAACAGCGGCAAAGAACTCATGCCCAAGACGCGGGAAATTATCGCATGGCTCATTGAGATCGAAGCCACCCCCGGCAAACCACAGCCTAACGGGCATCTGCCGCCGCAACCCGCAGCACCTGCCCCGGCCACGGACGAAGGCGCAAGCTACGAGACGATCCAGGTTGCCAGCGTCGCACACGTGGTGAGCGAGAAGGGCCACCACAGCTTGAAGGTAAAGGGTGGCAAGTACAGCAAGTTCGGCGTCACAGCCTGGGAAGAAGTTATCCCGGTAGAGGGCTGGATTGACTGGCAGATTGGCCAGGAGTTCAAGCCGCCCGACGGTATGCAGTTTGCGGTCGTGCATGACGGCAAGAAAGTGACCGCCTTCCGCAAGGTAGCGCAGCCATAGCAACCCGCCCGCCGCGAGGTTGCGCTCGATGGGGTCGAGCCAAAGGCTCTAGCGGCGGGCATTGCATCTGATGATTTTGCTCATTGTGAGCTAAACGTTGCGGTTGGACACGTGGTAGAAGGTGAAACTGCGTTAGAGCGTGATCCGTGATCGCCACAGAGCGAAACCAACGCCGGACGCCGTACCCGGCAACAACAAAGGGAGATGAGATGATGGACATACAAGAGTATCTGAAATATTCAGAGCATTGGCTGACAAATGCGCCAACCAAAAAAGATCCTGTTGCGATAGCACGGGTATATGCCGCCATAGCGCAAGCCCTCGCCGCCGAGCGCCAGGCCGCCGCGCTGGAGCGCATCGCCGATGTGCTGGAAATCTGGGAGAATAACGACTTTGGGAAATTCTCAGGAAAGCAAAGGGAGATGAGACGATGAACGCGAAAGACAATGTACTGAATATGCTTGACCGATCTGATACCGCGAGCGACCCAGGCTATGCAAGCCGCCTGATTGCACGCGCTAACGTGCTGGCATTGCTAGCAGCGACCGAAGCAGCCGAACGCCAGGCAGCCGCGCTGGAGGACCAAGCAAAAGCGATGATCGAGATTAGGAATTGGCTAGAAATCATTGCCGGTGCGATGAAGGGCAAGGGCAAGCTGGACAACATTTTCAATAAAGTCATTGCGGCATTGGATTTCGGCGACATCGAGACCGCCACAAAAGCTATCAAGGAATACAGGGGGTACTAGCCATGATCTACATCCTTGGAATATCCATATCTGACGCTGCATTCTACATCGGGACGCTGCTGTCCTTCTGGCTGCTGCTGGCCCTCGTCGAGCGGCAGAAGGGGCGGCGATGATACACACGGTTCCCAACACACCGGAAAATATGGGGATCGCTTTTGCGATCATCCATACTTTCCCTTCAGTTGAAGTCTACCTCAATACACAGAACGAGATCGAGCTGAGCACCTCCAGAGAAACCCTGATGACTATCATCAGGGCGGCGTTCAAAGTGCAGGAAGAACCGCAGCCATGAAACGCAACAGCCACCAGCGCCACGCCTATCTTTTAGCCCAGGCAATTCAAATGCTCGAGCCCTACACCCAGGAGCCAGATAGACGCACCTTTCATGAGCTCGCCCATCAACTAATCGGTTTTTTTATGGCATTGACGTTGGCATTGATTATCAAGGGGGGACAATGAGCGGGCCTCGGGCTACCTACCGAGTAGATGCCAACCAGCCCGCCATTGTTGCAGCGTTACGGGATATCGGGGCAACGGTCCAGCATTTGCACATGGTTGGCGACGGCTGCCCAGATATTTTGGTGGGCTACAAAGGCAGGACCTACGTCATGGAAATTAAGGCGACGCCGAAAAGCAGGCTGACAGACGACGAGCGCGCCTGGCACGAGGACTGGCGCGGTACCGTGTTCGTGGTGACCTCGCCAGAACAGGCCGTCGAGATCGTGACCGACGACCTGGTCGAGATGCAGTATTAGAGAGGAGAGACATGGACGATTATATTATATATAGTGAGGGTATTTGTCACATGAGCATCTGTGTTCCTGCCGATGCGACCAAAGGGCGGATTGAGACTTTCGCGAATCGCAATAGTCCAACCGGAATCCACTCGCGCTGGGAGATTACAGAGCCGACATTCGCAGATGGCAAGCCTAATCCGATCCCTTGTAACAGGGAGCCGGACAGGATGCACTATCTATTGACATGCTGAGATGCAATATTGACAGGTGAGCAAGGCGGTATCTTCACAAATCAATATTCTTGTGGGCTCAGTGCGTTAAAGCAATGATTTACCGGAAAACAATATGCCAAACAATCAGTTATCAGTCGGGGAATGTATTGGAACCATCGGAGTCAATGCCTTTGCAGTTTATGTATGCTTGGTAACAAACGCAAATGAATACCTGGAAACCACCATAAGCTACGATGCCATGCAAGAACAACTCAAACTATCGCGCGGCACGATCTCGCACTCGATCAAGATCCTGATCTCTCATCGACTAATCCAGATGCGCCGGCGCTTTAGTCAGTCCAGTGTTTACCGCATTAGTCCACCTAGCGAACTAATAGACAGTCCATTAGTCCACCTAGCGAACTGCATTAGTCCAACTAGTGGACGCTTTAACTCTCTCTCTTTAACTACTACTATATATAAAGAGTCTGTTAAGAGAGAGACTAACAGTCCATTTGGTGGACTAATGGATACTACCACTAGTCCACCTAGCGAACTAATGACAAAGAATAGGGCATTCACTCTTGTTGATGCGCAAGATTTACTAACCGAATTGACTAGCTGGATCAGGATACCGGGCAACCCCGAGCAAGCAACGCACGCGCTGGGGATAATCCAGGACATTCACGACAAGCATAACAGTGGGACCAAGGAATACCTGCGCCCGTATTGGGAGGCGTTCAGGTCGCGTTACCCTCGGAGTACGCAGCTCTTTTGGCTTACTGATTGGGCCGTCCAGGGGGTAATACCAAACAGGGCAACCGACGCGCCAAAGAAAGAAACCATATTTGACCGCGAGCGCAGACGCTTTGCGGCAGAGGAGGCCGCGCAGAATGGCAAGCGAGAAGCAGATTAACGAGGTAATCGAGACACTATTCAAGGTCTACGGCAAGGAACCGGGCGACATGCGCGGGTTCTATTGGGCGCTGAGTGACGCCAACTACGACACGCTTTTGGATGCGGCGAAAGTCTGGGTGCGTGGTAACAAGTGGATGCCGTCGCCTTCAGAGCTGCGCGAGCTGTGCGCCAAGGCGGAGGCCGAGACACAGGCGCTCGACGAACCACGCCGCATACGCCAGTACGCTTACATGCTGTTCAACAAGTATCGCGATGGCGAGATCACCCTGGAACAGTTCAGGAGTGACAGTGGCGTAAAGTATGTATGCAAGCAGTACGGTATTTTCTCGGCACTATTCGAGGATCAGGAAGACACGGAGGCAACCGTTTATTATGCACCCGCCGAACCCGGTTACATTACCGCCTCCGTCTGACCCGCTTGCCCGCTTCGCGCCGGACTTGCTGCTGGCCTACCGCTGGTTTACCGAGGCCGGCAAGGCTGAGCTGGCGGGCGACTGGCAGACCGCTGATGAGTACCGCTGCCGCGGCGAGGCGATACACGATAGGATCGAGAGGATATTGGGAGGGGTGGAACATGACTGCAAGTAAAGCCTGGGTTGTGTACGAGAAGGATATGTATTATGAAGCCCTGTTCTTGATCCATGCAGAAACGAGCGGAAAAGCCAAGGTTATTCTGCGCTCAGTATGGCCGGATTGGGGTTATCCTGATTTCATTGACCTGCGCACAAAGCGTAAGCCAACGTTGGACAATCAACCATTTACAGAGACGATTGTTGGAAATGCCGGGATTTACGCGATAGACTCCGACGAACCTCCCGGCTGGTGGGGAAACTTCTGTCCATGTGACTTATGCAAAGAGGTGACGACATGACAATCATACTCACCCTGCTTGTGCCTGCTGAGTATCGGCGTGCTGCTGTTCGTCGCCTACGCCGCCTGCGTGTTGGGCGGGCGCGACGACGAGAGGGCGGGGCGGGATTTGTGATCCCCTGGCTGCTGGCCTACTGTCTGTGTGGTAAGAAACCATGAAGAAGCTTTATTCTCTAGATGTTCGCGGCAAGCAACATGAATGGATATTTCATATTTGGGCAGAGCCGCAGCATGTTAACGATTGGCGCGCGGATGGTCTGCATGCAGGATTTCCTTAAATTTCTAAGGAGTAAACCAAATTGAGCAGACCGACATTTACACCGGCCAGGATGCCGGAGTTTGGTTTACGAGGAACTGAGACATGGATATATTAGAGTATTTTCAGCAAAAATATCCGGGTGTTAATTTCAAGCACGAACCATTTAAAGACTGCCCGAGATGTCATGGTAAAGGGGAATATATCAATGGGTTGGGAAAAACGGGATTTTGTTTTTGCTTATTTATTGAGCATGATCCTGAATTATTGGAATTGACGCGTGAAATTTTTAATGATATGGCGAAATCTTTTAATAAAAAGGTGTGACATGAAAAGTTGTCCATGCTGCGGAAGCGGCAAAATCAAAGAATATCGTGTCAATGGCATCTGGGCGCTGGTGTGCTACGCCTGCGGCTACGACAGCGCTGCCAAAGACCGGCGCGTTTACGAGCAGAAGCTCAAAAAAGACAAAGAGAAGGAGCGCGAGCGATGACTGCCCGCAACCGATCGCAGAAATGTTTAGACTGCGGCGCGGCGGTCAACATCTGGGCGTTGCGCTGCAAGACATGCCGGGACAAGCGCAAGGCGGAGCGCCCGACCTGCATCGATTGCGGCATGAAGGTCAGCGACAAGTCGAGGCGTAGGTGTAGGCCATGCGCGCTGGCGTTCCACAACGACCATTACCAGGGCGAGCGCGTGGTGCGCAGCAAGTTTCCCTGGTGGTATGCTGGCCCGCAGCCCAGCGGCTACGCTATCAGCGGGCCGGGAGGCGGGTGGTGATCGGACTTGTCCAGGGCAACGCCTTGACGATACCGCTGGCTGACAAGTCGGTGCATTGCATCGTGACTAGCCCGCCTTATTGGGGTCTTCGATCTTACGCCGGCACGGCAACCTGGGAAGGCGGCGCGGAGGGGTGCGACCACGAGGCGGCGCGGCACAAGAACCGTTTTGATTATCCACTCCAAGAGGATAGCATTGTTTACCAGGGAACAAATGCGGGCAGCGCCTTCTCTCGATACGATACCACCTGCCCGACCTGTAGCGCGCGCCGCGTCGATGCGCAGCTCGGCTCCGAACCCCTGCACGATTGTTTGTCGTGGGCTCGTGGTGAGGAACCATGCGGACTTTGTTATATTTGTCACATGCGCCAGGTGGCGCGGGAGTGTTGGCGGGTGCTGCGGGACGACGGGACGATGTTTTGGAATATCGCGGATAGTTACGCGGGAAGTGGTCGCGACCAGAATCCGAACGGTATACAGAAAGGGAACCGTGGCACGGTTAATTTTGAGCCTAATTTCTTCACAAGCTATGTACCCCCCGGACTCAAGCCGAAGGACAAGTGCGGCATCCCGGAGCGGACGGCGCTGGCGTTCCAGGCTGAAGGCTGGTACTGGCGCAGCGGGATCACGTGGATTAAGCCTAATCCTATGCCTGAGTCAGTTAAAGACCGCCCGACCAAATCTACCGAGATGATTTATCTGTTCACGAAGTCGGAGCGGTACTACTACGATGCCGAGGCGGTGAGGGAGGACGCTGCAGCGTGGAACGAGGCCGGATTTAGAAACGGAATAAACGACGAATATACAACAGGTGGAAAGCCTGGAGTATCTAAGCCGCGAGCCGGTCGCAACCTGCGTGACGCCTGGACGATAGCCACCGCGCCGTATCCGGGCCAGCATTTCGCAACTTTTCCCCAGGAACTCCCCCGTCGCTGCATCAAGGCGGGTAGTCGCAAGGGTGACATAATCCTCGACCCGTTCAGCGGAGCGGCGACAACCGGCATAGTGGCGCGTGAGTTAGGTCGCCATTACATCGGCCTGGAATTATCCGGCGAATACCTGCAACAATCCCGCGACCGCCTCGGGATGACGGCGCTGGAAGAGTGGGGAGGCAACGGTAAGGTACACGCTGCTGATCTATCCGATCTGCCTATGTTTGCGGAGGGACAACCATGATTAAAAGGGGTGTCAGAACCCCTGACACGGTCCGAGAGGCGTTGAATCGCCTGCATGTGGATGCTAAGACCTCCTGGCGCAAGATCGCCCGTATGAGCGATTATTCGGGTATCCCCGCGGGCACACTATCATCCATCGCAAAGGGCTATCCGATACCGCGCAAGTGGCGCCGACGCCTGAACGTACCCGACTACGCCCCCGCCCCGGTCTGCTTGCGCTGCGGTGAGGTTCACGTCACGCGCCGTTGCACGAAGCGGAGCCGGGACTACCGTAGCCTGTGGGACATGCCGCCCGAGGAACTGAGGCGGCGGATCGAGGAGAGGAAGGAATTATGAAATTCGCCGTCTTGTTCTGCCTGTTCCTGGCCGCCTGTGCCACCGACCCCTATTCCCAGATAGCCGCGGGACAGGCGGCGATCGAGGCCACGTCCATATCCCGCCAGGTGAACGCGGAGGAAACCCGCGGCGCGGTGAGTGCAGCGGTGCTCGAACAGACCCGCTATGCGGGCGAGGTACTGGCGCTCCAGGCCCAGGCGGAGGGCACGCAGGCAGCGATACAGGCCAGCGAGACGGCTATCGCAATGCAGGCGACCAAGGCGGCAGGCGATCTCCAGGCTACCGGCTCGCACGCTACGGCGGAGACGATCCGGTTGCAAACCACCGCGGCCTATCTGGTGCAATATGGTGCGGCCATGAGCACCGCGACAGCCATTGTCAACGAGCGGGACTTGGCGATCCTCACCAGAAAGCGCACGGCAGACCGCGCTAACCTGTTGCGTTGGTTCGGCGTCCTGTTCCTGGCGGGGATTGGATTGATCGTATTGTTTGGCCTAGTGATTTGGATCGACGTGATCCGGCGGCAGGCTTTGGCGGACACGGCTTACCAGTATTGGCGGATGACGCGTGACGAGGAGATGCCCCGGCTCTTGCCGCCGGACGAGGAGCGCCGGGAGATGACCGAGTTTCTGCGACAGGCCGCGGCTGTGGTCGGGTCTGACTCACACGTCCTGCCAGGTCATAGAGTGGTTGGGTACAACGCGGATAAATGGACACGGCTAACCAATGCGCTGCAACGGGTTGGGGCGGTCATAAAATACCAGGGTAAGACAACCACGATCCGGTCGCCATACGATACCGTGGGCGGGCTATACCAGGCGGTGACGAATGGACGGCTGCGGATAGCCCCCCTCCCTGCCGGGGATATGCCACGAAAGTGGCAAACGAACGGCGAACAGAACAGAACAGGAGCACAAAATGACATTGAGTGATAGGCGATACATGCTTATTCGCATGAACGATGGAGGTCTTCCCGTGATTACTTTTCACGACAGTGTTGACGAAACGAATCAACTGCTTTCGTATGTTCAGCACTGGATGGTAATAGATCAAACCACGGGCGATACAGTTGCCTTGAGCGACAATCCGACGGAGGTGCAAGATGAATAAAAAATCAGGGAGCGAGTTCATCGACGACATGAGTTGTGATAGGTGTAAAAAGTGGATGCTGACATTGTATGGCATAAAGGATGGCAAGCGCGTGACAGGGGGTCCAATACCCGATGAGTGGGTATGTGTGGATTGTCTGATGGCACTGTTGTATGAGAAAAAGATAGAAGAGGCACAAGATGAGTGATGACAAGTATCTACTCGATACGAATACGGACTGCGGTCTACCCGCCGCGGTAGTAATTGGCATATGGCTGTTTGGTCTGAGCTGCATCGTTGCAACGCTGATAGCCGTCGCCGTGGTGATGACGCTGGCGGGAAGATGACCCATCAAACTCTACAATTTTGTATAGGATAACGAGAGGAGAAACCATGACAGACAACGAATTTAGCACGCGGGCATTCTACGCCCGAGCAATGGAAAGCGACCCCAACATCATAGCCACCTGGACGGATAAGGATGGCAACACGGTGGTGATAGTACTGGATGATGCAGAGGAGGCGTTGGCACCCTATGCTACCCGCGCTCTAGGCGTGGTGTTCGTCAAGGGCGGGCCGTTCGTGGCCTATGACAATATCGCCTGGATGCGCCCGGCCCCAGGCGGCGTCAGTGTCGGCCATCATGCCATCACCGCCGGGACGCTGGGTATGTGGGTCAGGGATAAGGCCAACGGCTCGACCGCGATCCTGTCTAACAATCATGTCTTGGCGAACATCAACCAGAGCAATCCGGGTGACGATATCCTCCAGCCCGGCGCGGTAGATGGCGGCAAGCGGGCGGGCAATACCATTGCGCGCCTGACCCGCTTTGTCCAGTTACACAACGGGGCGACGGTAGATTGCGCTATCGCAGAGGTCAGAAACCCCGCCGACGTCGAGTTGAAGATCCTCGACTTAGGTTATTGTTATGGGTTTGGTGAGCCCTACCTGGACGAAAAGATTTGGAAGAGCGGCAGGACCACCGAGTTGACGCGTGGCACAATTATCGCCATTGACGCCGTGGTCAGGGTAGGCTATGGGCCTAGCAAGGAATACATCATCAATGACTGCATTGTATCGACCATCGAAAGCGCGCCAGGGGATAGCGGCTCGGCGTTGCTGGATTTCGCATCTAACCGCGTGGTTGGCCTGCTGTTTGCGGGTGGCGGTGGTTATACGATTGGGTGTACCGCGTCTAATGTGTTCCGCCAGCTCGACATTGAGACTATCGAGCCGCCGGAGATCGAGCGGTCGTTCTGGCTGGACCTGTCCCACTGGCAAGGTGAGGTAGATTTCGCCAAGATCAAAGCAATGGGCGTGCGTGGCGTTATTCTGAAAGCCTGTCAACCTGGCGTTGGAACAGATGCGAAATTTGTTGAGTATTACAACGCGGCGCGTACCGTTCGTCTTCTGGTTGGGGCCTATATCTTCGTTGACCCAGGCTACTCAGCCGCGGCGCATTGGGCGGCCTTCGAGATGGCCATTGGCAACCGCAAGTTGGACATTCCGCCCGCGATGGATTGCGAGCAAGGACGCGGCCAAAACAAGGCGGTGATCACCGCCTGTATCCAGGGGTTATCCGAGGCGCTGGCTGAGTGGTATGGCAGTCTTCCATTGGTCTATACCTCGGTGTCATTTTGGAATGAGAACGTGTTGAACTTTACCAATGATAAGGACCACCCGCTTTGGATTGCCTACTGGTCAAACACCGCATTTATCCCAGCGGTACCGAATGCCTGGGCTGGCATCGAGCCGGTCATGTGGCAGTACGATGTCAACGATAACGGCGCCTGGTTTGGCGTCGGTTCCAAACAGGTGGATACTAACCTGACCTTCCCCAGTTTCGAGCGGCTGTTGATCGACGCACCGCCACCCCCTCCGCCGCCAGAAATGGTAATACTGACTATCACTATTGAGGGCCAGGGCAGCGTGATACCTGCCAATGGACAGTACGCCAAAAACGAGACGATCCAGCTCACCGCCATACCCGCGGCAGGCTGGCAATTCACTATGTGGAGCGGTGACGTGATCAGCCAGGCTAACCCACTCAATCTGCTGATGGACACAGGCAAGAGCATCACAGCTACCTTCGCCGAGGGCAACGGGGGGCCGAAGGAGTTTGTCCACCACAAGGGGCGCACGCTGATTGCTAATCAAAATTACCGGCGCGTGCCGACTACCTCGGGTAACACGCCGCTTGGGACGATGCCCAAGGGTACGATGATAGAAATCATGGAAGAAGTAAAGGACCCCGCGGGCAACATCTGGGCGCGCATTGGGTACAAAGAGTATGCGGCGATCCTGCATAATGGGACACGATATATCCACGTTATCGAGGAAGGTGAAGAATGACCATCACCCGCAAGCGTGCCATGGAACTGGCGCAAGAAGCTATTAGTGAGCGAATGAATAAATTCTACTCGTTCGCGCCGTTAGTCGGAACAGATACTACGTGGCTCGATAAAGAGAACTCTAATTCTGAGTATGCTGAGCTTGCCGCGGCGCTGGCGTATTTCGAGAACCTGGCGCGGCAGAAGGAGATGCACCTATGACACTAGACACCAACACTCCCAACGTATTCCGCCCGCACCCGCTGGCGCGTCTCAAGCCGGGCGACGAGATTTATACCTGGTGCAGCCGGTCAGGGGACCGCGAACGCCACCTATGGACGGGCAGCAAGCTGATCTGCCTGCATTGCCACCCGGAATGTGATCCGGCGAAGGAGAGTGAGAGATGATTTCGGATTACTATCCACAGCCAGACCCCGAGGATATGGCAATGATGAAATCGTTGCGCCAACAATACGAGCATCGCCGCGAGCTGGAAGAACTGGCAACTCAGCGCGACGAAGCCCGCCGCGTTGCCCGACGCATGATGCGCGAGCGCGACGAGGCGCTAAAGAAACTTGAAGAAATTGAGCAGAGGCGCCTGGATATCATGGAATACAACGACCAATGCGCCTGGATGACACTAAGACACTTGCCACACGACTGACCACCCCGGAGGGGGAACGAATGGACTACATAGAGACACAAGACGCGTTGAATGAAATCGAACTATTGCCGCCCAAGGTCATTTGCGCCCTGGCGCGCCTGGGTAAATTGTTGCCGCCGGATGTGATTGTTCCGCTGCCAGAGCTGGTCGCAGAGGTGATCGCACGCACAGGCTACGGCGATGTAGGGATCGTCATCTCGGAACATCGGGCAATTGCAGCGCATTTCGAGATGGGATTCCCGCGGGCGAAGAATAATAAATAGAACGGATTAGAACAATAGATTAATGTTTTGCAAATCGCCCGATTTTTGGGCGATTTTGTTATATTGCCTCTTGACATATACCTAACGTTAGGTATATAATGTAGATAGTTGAGAGCGAAAGGAGATTACGAGATGAACGAGCAACCGAAAGAAATCGAAATCAAGTACCAGGGCTGGCACAAGGTTACATTGGATGGGGACCTCATAACCGGCAACACCTTTCCCCTCAAGGATTGGATCAAGAAATACCTGAACGGCAAGTGGGATGGGCAACGCAAAGGCTGGGTGGTTGACCTTGAAAAGGTTGCAAAATACTCCAGCGCAGACGGCATGAGACTGGTGGTCAAGTAATAATCCCTTCAGCCCTTGCCGGGTAGGTGGTCAGACCCGGCACAGGAGATAAGACAATGATTACCAGCAATAATATTTTCAAGGCCAGCGAAGTCGATCCCGACCACCCACAGGCCTGGATTGTAGATACCAGCGGTCCAGATGCGGTTAACCCGGATTGCTATTGGTATTTCAGAAGCCAAAAGCAGGCGCAACAGTTTGCCGATCTAATTAATGGGGGGATGCGCGGCGAGGAAGCACAATATCACGTGTGGAATGAGAGCGCCGCCGTCACCCTGGGCAGCATGACCAGCGACAGGAAGGCAGCCAGCAGCCGGGAGAATGGAAGGAAAGGTGGGCGGCCTAAAAAGTCCTAATATTAATCTGATTAATCCGTGCTATAATTAACTCACTAACCTAGTGGAGCGGCACAGCCGCCGGTTAGCCTAATCTTAGGCAACCCCGGCGGCTTTTCGTTGGGGGACATTCAAGAAGGAGTTCACATGAATGGATTGCTTCACTCTCGCAAGTTCTGGCTGGCCGTGTTCGACGCGACTGTATCCACTGGCCTGCTCCTGGTATCCACTTACTTCCCCGACAACGCCGACATGATCAAACAGATTGTCGGCTACCTTCAGGTGCCAATTGTTACCCTGATTGTGGGTATCACGGTCGAAGATGCAGCCATGAAAGTTGGCCTTAAGGGGGGCTAATGCCCTCAACCCAGGGGGCCACATGACACCGACGCAGCCAACGCAGCCTAATATCGGGGTTGTTATTGAGCGGTTAGATACCGTATCCAGACAACTCGACGATTTGGCCGACAAAATCGAATGCCTGACGAAGGAGCAAACCAGCTTTATGGTCCAATACACCAAATCGCATACCGAGCTTGAGGCCCGAGTTTTTCGGGTCAACGAGAAAGCCGACGACGCGCACAAGCGCATTGATAAGTTAGCTGCCGGAGCCTGGGGGCTGACGTTGCCGATTCTGTTGGGTGCGCTGGCGTTCATTTGGGGCGTGCTGACACACACGATTGTCATTGGGCCATGAGCGATGCTATCGAGTTCACCGCCCAGGTGTACAAGGTGCAAACGCTGGTGGATAACGGAATCAGAGTGACGCTTGATCTACCGGAAACCGAAACGCTGACAATGGCAAAGCTGGCTGAATGTCAGAGGTTCGGAGTAGCCTTGCAAATAGTCGCAACGGTGCAAAAGGAGAAGATCGAATAATGCCTTGGGCTGCATTGTATCCCTGTTCTTATCCTGGATGTCCTAATCTTGTAAAGAATGGATATCGTTGTGAGCTGCATGCCAAGCAAGAGCAACATCAATACGACCAGGAAAGAGGCTCTTCCAGTCAACGTGGCTATGGCGCAAGATGGCGGAGATTGCGTAAGCTGTTCCTGGCGTCTAATCCTCTATGTGTAGATTGTCTAGAGGAACACATCATCAGATCAGCTACTGAAGTGGATCATATCTTGCCAAAGTCTCAGGGCGGCGCAGATGATTGGGATAACTTACAGGCATTATGCAAATCCCACCACTCACAGAAGACCGCCCGGAAAGATGGCAGATGGGGCACCCCTTCAATGGCGGGGGTAGGGTAGATATGACAGATCAATGCGCCGAATGTATCACAATTAGTATGCCCCCCCCGTCCCCGGTGGCGGGGTACACCCTATCTAATAGGCTTGTTGGTCCATTTGTTGTTGACCTGAGTTGCTATGGTATGCAAGGGTTATCAGATGGTGTGTATGCAGGTCAGGCTAATAAAAATGATTTGCGCCTTCCTGGGATGGAAATGGTATGAGCATCCAGACGAGACAAATTGTTAGGGATAGGGAGATGCAAAAACCTACAGCCACAGCCAAAGAGACCGGGCGGGGGGTCGTGAATATGCGTCCGCGAGTATGCAAAAAGCCCTTTTTGCCAGGCTGGAGGTGTCCTGATGGGTACTAAAGGCCCGGCCCCGAAGCCAACCGCGCTCAAAAAGCTCCAGGGCAATCCAGGAAAGCGTGCGCTTAATAAATTTGAGCCTCAGCCTCCTATCAGCCATCGCACTCCAAACGCCCCGGACTGGCTGACCGAAGCGGCTAAGGAAATCTGGATCAAGAATGCCCGCTCATTCTGGCAGCTCAAGCTCCTGACCGAGCTGGATGTGATGGCCTTCGGCGCTTTTTGCGAATGGATGGCGCTATTCCTAAAGGCAAAGCAGAATGCCAATTATGAAGAAGATGTTCAAACCGTCGCCAGCAATCGCAAGCAAGATCGCTGGCTAAAGATCATGAGCACGAGTTGGACACATGCCGAGCGTATCATGGGCCACTTCGGCATGACGCCTTCCGACCGCAGCCGGTTAAAGATCGAGGAAGCAGAAAAAGAGCTCTCATTGGCTGATCAGCTCTTTCAGATGACGAAGGAACAAGCGTGATTAACTTTACCGCTCAGACCTATATCGATGATGTGTTGGCTAACCGCCAGGTGGCTTGCAAATGGGTGCGCCTGGCCGTTGAGCGGCACGTCAAGGATATGGATACAGGCGCTGAGCGCGGTTTGAGTTTCGATCAGACCGAGGCCAAGAAAGCGATTGCATTTTTTAGCCTACTCAAACATTCGAAGGGTGAATGGGCAGGCCAGACGATCATCCTTGAGCCGTGGCAACAGTTTATCTTGTGGGTTTTATTCGGTTGGAAGCGCGAGGACGGAACGCGGCGATTTCGGACGGCTTACCAGGAGATCGCCCGCAAAAACGGAAAGTCTACCATTGCGGCGGGAGTAGGTCTTTACCTGATGATTGCAGACAATGAGCCGGGCGCGGAGATTTACACGGCTGCCACAAAGCGAGACCAGGCCCGGATCACGCATGCCGAGGCGACGCGCATGGTCAAGAGCTCGCCAGCGTTGCGCAAAGAAATCCGCTCATTCAAAGACAATCTTCACATTCCCGATACGGCCTCAAAATATGAGCCGCTTGGGGCGGATGCGGATAGCATGGATGGCTTGAATGTGCACGGGGCCATTATTGACGAGGTGCACGCCCATAAAGACCGCCGGGTGTGGGATGTTTTGGAAACCGCCACGGGTTCCAGGCGTCAACCGTTGATGTTTGCGATCACAACGGCTGGATATGACCGCCAGAGTTTATGTTTTGGGCAGCACGAGTACACCGAGAAGATACTCTCTGGCATTATCAAAGATGATAGCTTCTTTGGCATTATTTTTACCCTGGATGAGGGTGACGATTGGCAGGACGAGAACGTATGGGTCAAATCTAATCCCAATTTAGGGGTTAGCAAAAAAATCGATGATATGCAACGGCTTGCCAAACAAGCAAAAGAAATCCCATCCAAACTTTTCGCCTTTTTGCGCTTGCACCTGAACATTTGGACTCAGAGCGAGACTAAGTGGGTGCCTCTCGAGCACTGGCAGGCCTGCGGGAGGGCGGTTGATGCTACGGGTCTGCGAGGCAGGACCTGTTACGGGGGATTAGACCTGTCGAGCACGTCAGATATCACCGCCCTCCTACTTGTTTTTCCACCCCAGGCCGATGGCGACGATTTCCAGGTGCTTTGCCACTTCTGGATCCCGGAGGAGGCTATGATCGAGCGCTCGCGGCGCGATCGCGTGCCTTATGACGCCTGGGTGCGTCAGGGTTATATCATGGCTACACCAGGCAATGTCATTGATTATGATTTCGTGCTCTCGCAAATCGACGATGACATGCAGGCTTATGACCTTCAGGAGGTTGCTTTTGATCGCTGGGGAGCCACGAAGATCGCGCAAGACCTGATCGAGCTAGGTGGAGAGGAATTCATGGTGCAGTTTGGCCAGGGATTTGCCTCGATGAGTCCGCCGATGAAAGAGCTGGAAAAGCTGATCTTATCTCACCAGATCGCCCATGGCAATAATCCGGTTTTGAACTGGATGGCAGATAACCTGGTTTCCCGCCAGGATCCGGCCGGCAACATCAAGCCGGATAAGGAAAAATCAATCGAGAAAATTGATGGCATGGTGGCCCTGATCATGGGCCTGGATCGCGCCATCCGCCATCAGGATAACGGCTCGATCTATGAGACGCGCGGAGTACTAACCTTATGAATATGAAGACCTGGCTAATCGAACGCCTTGGTGGTTTGACTATTGAACAGGCTGAGCAGCGCGGCGGCTTTGAGGTGTATCTGGAGGCCTACAGATCGAATGTAGCGAACGCCGGCACGATCGTCACGCCTGAGACAGCAATGCAGCTCTCGGCGGTTTTCGCCTGCGCCCGGGTTCTGGCCGAGACGATGGCCAGCGTCCCACTTCATTGGTATCAGCGTCAGACGGACGGCGGGCGCAGGCAAGCAGATGATTTTTATCTGGCCCAGGTCTTACAGAATCCCAATGATTTTATGACCGGCTTTGAGTTCATCGAGCTGCTTGTGAAGCACCTGGCGCTCAGAGGAAACGCTTATTGTCAAATCGAATATGACGAACGCGGCAGAATTACCGAATTTTGGCCCCTGCTGCCACAAAATTTTATTAGTTGGAAGGTTGTGGGCAGCCGCCGAATTTACCAATACATGGATCCGGACGGGAAAATCAGACCTATTTCGAGCGAGATCCTGTGGCATTTGCGCGGTTTAGGTGATGGTCTGGACGGCTATAGTCCAATCGGATTGATGCGCAGGGCGGTCTCATTGGGGATGAGCGCCGAAGAGTTCGGCAATCGCTTTTTTGAAAATGACGCCCGTCCGGGCGTGGTATTAGAACATCCGGGAAGATTGAAGGGTGAAGCATACGACAATCTTGAAAAAAGCTGGAACGAGAAGCACGAAGGCGTCTCGAAATCACACCGTTTGCAAATTCTAGAAGAGGGTATGAAGCTACACGAGGTGGGCATACCGCCCGAGGATGCACAATTTTTGGAGACCCGTAAATTCCAGGTAGAGGAGATCGCCCGCATTTTCCGCGTCCCGCCTCACATGGTTGGCGATCTGGAGCACGCCACATTCAGCAATATCGAGCACCAAGGGATTGAGTTTGTGAAGTTCACGGTACTGCCATGGGCGCGGCGCATCGAACAGTCGATCAAGAAATATCTGCTCTTGGATCGCGAGCGCGCTCGTTTTTATCCTGAATTTATGCTGGCTGGATTGGAGCGCGGTGATATCGCCAGCCGTTACCAGGCGTATGCGGTGGCCCGACAGAACGGCTGGTATAGTGCCAACGATATCCGGGAGAAAGAGAACGAAAACCCCATCAATGGCGGCGACGTTTACCTGGTGCCGCTCAATATGGTCCCGGCCGATCAGGTAGGTAATATGGGGAGCACAGAGCCAGAACCAGCAGGCAGCCCCGACACAGCACGCAACCTGTCGGTGGATCGTGAGGTACGGACCGTGCGCTCCGCACGCAGCCGGCATCGCCTGGCGGCTGCCCAGCGGCGCGTAATCCGGGATGTAGCCGAGCGCAGTATGCGCCGGGAAACTCAGGATGTTGGAAACGCGGTCAAGAAATATCTCGGAAAGCGTGATACCAGCCAATTTATGATGTGGATCGAGGAGTTCTACCAACAACACGCCGATTTTATGACGCGCCAATTCCTACCGGTATTTATGACCTATGCTGAGACGGTCGCAGCTGAAGCTATGGATGAAGTAGCGGCAGAAATGGATATCAAAGACCGCCTGGAGCGTTTTGTACACTCCTATACCGGCTCTTTTGCGGCCCAGCAAACCGGGATTAGCCTTGACCGCCTGAAACAGGTCCTGCAGGAAGCCCTGCGAGACGGCGTGGACGCAGGCGAAGCGGTGCAAAAAGAGCTGGACCACTGGCAAGAGGCGCGACCGCCTTCGATTGCCACCGAGCAATCCACCCGGGCCGGTAACGCGGTGGCTAAAATGGTCTTTTCCGCGGTTGGGGTCACCATCCTGCGCTGGATGACGATAGGCGATACATGCCCATATTGCAGGCAGCTCGACGGGCGGACGGTTAGCATTTTGAAGAATTTCTTAGGCCCGGGTGAGAAGATCGAGGCGGAGGGACAAGCGCCGCTGACGACCACAACCACTATCGGCCATCCACCGGCGCACGATGGCTGCGACTGCATGATTGTTGCGGGATAAGACAAGGAGAAATGCTATGACAGGAGATTATGAACTTCGCACATTTAGCGTAGAGATCCGGGCGGAAGGCGATCCGGCAGAAGAGCCGGTTATCCAGGGGACAGCGGCGGTCTATAACTCGCCATCGGAGCTGCTATTCGGGCAATTTATTGAGGTGATCGAGCCCGGCTTCTTCGATGACGTGTTGAAGAACGATGTGCGCGCGTTGTGGAACCACAATTCTGACCTAGTGCTTGGGCGCACTAAGAACGGGACATTAAACCTGGAAAACACCGAGCGTGGGCTGAATTTCACGATCAAGCCGCCGGATACGCAGATTGGGCGGGATGCGGTGACATCGATCAAGCGCCGTGATGTTGATCAGATGAGTTTCGCCTTTGACGTGAAGGCAGGCGGGGATGAGTGGATTCGCAATAAGGACGGATCGATCAAGCGGGTATTGAAGCAGGGCGGGTGTGCGAATCTATATGACGTGTCGCCGGTCACCTACCCGGCTTATGCCAAGACGAGCGCCTATGTGCGCTCACAACTGGAAAGCTTCACCACTGAGAGCCAGGCGGCCCCGGATGGTGCGAACGATATAGCGGATGCGCAGGCGCGCAACGCGAACCGCAAGCGGAAGCTTCAACTTCTCAAGATCAAGTGATTTTTACGGAGGTAATGACATGAACGCAAGAGAATTACGAGACCGCCGGGCCACCGTTTTGGATCAGGCCCGCGCCCTGGTGGAAGCGGCAGAGAAAGAGAACCGCGACCTGAGCCAGGAAGAGCAGGTCAGTTATGACGACCTGGTGAGTGAGGCGGAAGGCCTCAATATCCGAGCCGTCCGGCTGGAGAGCCTGCCGGAAGTTACCGGGCAACGCAAAGCGCCCGCCTTCAACAAGGGACCGCTGGGCGACAACGAAACCCGCGCCTTTGAAGCCTACTTCAAGAGCGGCGACATCGGCGGGCTGCGGCACATGCGCGGCGAGAACGAAGGCGGCGACCGTGGACCGGTCATCGAAATCCCGCTGCCGATGAGCGATTATCGCGCTCGCGCTCACCGGGGCGAGCTGCGCGCCGTGGATAGCACGATGAACATCACCACGGCAGCCGATGGCGGCGTAACTGTCCCGACCGGGCTGGCTCCACGCATCGCCGAGCGGATCATCGAGATCCGCTTGACCGAGCGCCTGGGCTGCCAGCTCATCCCCGGTGTTGGGACCACGGTCAACCACACTTACGAGAACGCCGATCCGGTGGTGTTCGCTGCAACGTCAGAGCAGGCAGATAACCTGTCCACCAATGACTACCAGCGCGATGCGATGGTCCTGGCCAACAAGGCTTTCACGCTGGCCAAGAAAACCAAGAAGATCAACCTCACGGAAGAACTCTTGGACGATACCGGCGAGAACCTGATGGAGGCTGTCGCTTCCTGGATCGGGCGCGGGATCGGCCTGACCCATAACTACCTGCTTCTGACCGAGGCGGCTGCTTCGGGAACATCGCTCAAAGAGTTTGCGTCAGCCAGCGCCATCGCGGCAGGTGAGCCTGAGGACCTGGTTTACCATGACACGCTGAGTTACTACCTGGACGACGGCGGATCGGCTGCCTGGGTAACGCGCCCGGCAACTTTTGGAGCCATAAAGGGACTCACGGGCGATTCCCGCCAGTATGGGGAGCAGACTCTGGGCTCGATGGGCATGCGCACGCTGCTGGAGTACCCCGTGTATTACAGCAACTACGCAACGGCCATAGCTGCCAGCGCCAAGTCGCTGTATTTCGGCAACTGGTACTATATGGGCTACCGCGAGGCGCCAGCTTTGCGGCTGATCCGTGACCCATATTCGGAAGACGGTGTGGTCGTGCTGAAGTACTCCTTCCGCACGGTCTACGGGCTGTTGATTGCCGGCGCGCTTGGGTATGGAGTGCATCCGAGTGCGTAATGCGTGATGTCCTGGTTTTCACCCCAGTTCTGAGACTGGAACCAGAGACAGTGCGATCTATCTTCGCGCTGGAGTGGGATGGGGCAATATCTATCCTGCTTCAGCGCGATAACCCGACCGCGAACCCGTACCGGGACCATCTGCACCAGTACCAGCGCGGGCGGGAGGCGTTCCTGGCCGGGCCTTATGACGCCATGCTGATTATCGAAAGCGATATCATCCTGCCGGCGGATGCTCTGACCCGCCTGGCGGCGCTCGACACAGACGTGGCTTATGGTTGCTACGTGTATCGCGATGGCCAGGTGGTGAACCTGCTTGAGCGTTATTATCCGTATCCAGCGCAGGCGGCAAACCCGGGCGAGAGCCTGTCAATCCGCCACATGTGGAATGCAGCGCAGAAGAGGGGCATCATCGATGTATCGGGGTCTGGCCTGGGATGCGTGCTGATCAAGCGGCACGTGATCGAGGCTATCCCGTTTGCAGATGAGATGACCCATGGCGGAAAGCAGTTTTTTGACTTCCCATGGACCTGTGCGATATACGATGCGGGCTACCGGATGCTGGCTGATACGGACGTGCAATGCGGTCATATCAACAAGGACGGCACGGAATTATGGTTAGCGAGGGCGAAATGAAGTCCCCGGTGCCGATTTTCCAGGATGAGAAGGAAATGCAACAGCTCATCAAGCGTTTACATACAATCAAGCCGCAACGCATCTTGGAGGTAGGTTCGCTTTACGGTGGCACGCTGTGGACCTGGATGAATGAATTTTGTGGGACGACGGTTGTTTCTGTGGATATGATCGCCGATAATGCAGAGCATCCCAAGGAGAATGTACTGGAGTGCCGAAAGCATTGGGAGCGCTGGGCAATCGAGCTGGTGTGTTTGCTGCGTTACTACGTAGGGCCATCCGATCACCCGGAAATCTTGAAGGCGGTCCGAAAGCACGCACCATATGATTTCATCTTTGTGGATGCTGGACACAAATATCATGAGGTGGAGGCGGATTACCGCAACTACTGGCCGATGCTGCGCCCGGGCGGCCTGATGGCCTTCCACGATGTGGCTTATCCAGAGAATGACCGCAGCATTCATATTGGACGCTGGTGGCAGGAGATCAAGAAGAGCGGCGCATACAAGACGGAAGAATTCAGCAACCGCCCTAATTATTGGGGTATCGGTCTAATCTGGAAGGCAAAAGCATGACTTTTATGACCTTCTACACCCCGACGTATAAGCGCCCGACCTACCTGGCTATCTGCCAACGCTCTGTACAGGCCCAAACCTGCCGGGACTATCAGCATATGGTAATCGTTGATGATAGCGGGATTGGGGTAGACGGGATGTTCCACGATATCCGCCGGCACACCAAGGCGATCCGGGGCAAGTATGTTTTCATCCTGTCCGATGATGATCGTTTGCTTGGACGAACCGGCTTGAAGCGGGTAAAGGAATTCGCGGAAGTGAATAATTATCCGCCGGTGATCATTGTGCGGAATCACAAATGGGGTAAGACCTTCCCGTTGATATGGGAGCAAGCCCCGGAGTTTACGAAGATCGACACCGGGAACTTTATTATCAGAAATGATGTGTTCCAGGAGAATGCCGACCGCTTCGGCGAGTGCTACGAAGGGGACTGGATCTTTATCGAGCATCTGTGGAACGCCGGCTACCCGTTTGCCTGGTTTGATTACGTATTCAGCGAGATGCAGGTGGGCGGCAAGGGCCGGACGGAGGTTGAGATTATGCAAGGCGATCCCATAATGGTAAAGGCGGTCATAGGCTTTGCTGCCGTGATCGGCGGTCAAAAAATCATTGTCGGCAAGGGACAGGAGCTGCTAATGCCGCCCGGCGCGGATTGGGTCAAAGCCGGCCTGGCCGTGCCCGTGAGAACGATATCAATAGAAACGGCCACCAGGGAGCCGACAGAGAAGGCGGTGACACGTGCCTCTAAAGGTCGTCGCCGCTCTAAAACGAAAGGATGGCCCGATGATGAAGGCCCGAGTGATCCGCAATTTTGCGGCTTGCCAGGAAAGCCTGGCTGGTAGAGGTGGACCATGAGCGGCGTATTGAAGCTGATCACCGCACCCGCCGTTGAGCCGGTCACCTCGACGGAAGCCAAGCTGCACTGCCGGATCGACACCAACGCGGACGATACACTGATCACGATGCTGATCACGGCAGCCCGGCGCACAGTGGAATCCGATTCAGGCCGGGCGCTTATTACCCAGACCTGGGAATTGGTATTGGACAGTTTCCCGACCAGTACCAAGATCAAACTGCCGCTGCCGCCTTTGCAGAGCATCACCAGCATCAAGTATTACACCACTGCGGCGGTTGAAGCCACCTTTGCCAGCGCCAATTACCTGGTCTCGATAGATGACCAGTACGGCGGGCTGATCGTGCTGAAAGACAGCGCCAGCTGGCCGGCGATCACGATACCACTGGAAAAGGGTGCGGTGCGCATCCGCTTTATAGCCGGTTACGGCCTGGCGGCCGCTGTCCCGGAGACCTATAAACAGGCCATGCTGCTCCTGATCGGGCACTGGTACGAGAACCGTGAGGCGATCACAATAACCGGGGCAATCCCAAAGGATGTGCCATTGGGCTATGAATCGCTGATCTGGCAGGAAAGAGCGGTGAATTTCTGATGAAAGCCGGCGATCTGCGCAACCGCGTAATCATACAATCCAAGTCCGTGACCCGTGACGGTTATGGGGCGGAGGTGATCACCTGGAGTACGCACGCCACGGTCTGGGCGGCGGTTGAGCCGCTGCGCGGGCGGGAGTGGATCGAAACCCGCCAGGTGCAGGCCGATGTAGACACGCGTGTCCGCATTCGCTATCTTTCGACGGTCACCCCTTCCATGCGCGTGCTGTGGGGTACGCGAGTATTCGAGATCATTGCGCCGCCGATCCACGTGCAAGAGCGCAAGCGCGAAACGCATCTAATGTGCCGGGAGCAGGTCAATGGCTAGACGCGGCGTGACGATCAAGCTCGAAGGCGACAAGGAGCTGAAACG